>Ga0183095_10375_pt4 | contig 88368 bp, 76 predicted proteins | sample BioMet4_FD_130346 | JGI IMG/M metagenome (GOLD analysis project Ga0183095, IMG submission 130346) | Microbial communities from bioreactor (seeded with sewage sludge) at LBNL, California, USA - Biofuel metagenome 4 (v2) (version 3) | ecosystem: Engineered > Bioreactor > Anaerobic > Unclassified ...
GCTAGTGAAAATGTGTTGTGCCTAACATATATAATTAGAAAACTGGTCTTACTGATTGTGAAAAAAGATAGTCCATATGTTCAAATGTGTTTTAATCCATTATTTTTGACCTATGTAGGATAATTTACTTGACATATGGGACATATTCATATTAATAACTCCACTAATTTGCCATAATATGTAATAAATTATTACAAAAATGCCATTGATTTGAACGTGAAATGGAGTACCAATTTCAAAATATTAATATGTCTTGTAGGCGTTACTCATATCGATTTTAAAACTTAAAAATTGATACAAGTTATGCAAAATCGTCATCGTTAAGACCAATTTTAGGTATAATCAACGGTTGTGCGGCCTACTGGCATCGTTTTCACTATATCTTTGAAACGTGAGTTTTAAGAAGATTATTTTTCAGAACTGAAATATATTTTAAAGCTCTATGTTGACCAAGTCTCTCGGTAAAACAATGATCAACAAAATACAAATCATTCTTGTTTACATTAGAAAATCAGCGCAACATTTAACGATTCTAGCCTTTTTTGAAGACTAAATTGTATATACCCACATCCATTATATCACTTCTTAAAATGAAATAGTGGGCTTTAAACAAAAAAAGAAAAAAGCCTCGGGCGGGATTTGAACCCGCGACCTCGTCCTTACCAAGGACGCGCTATACCCCTAAGCCACCAAGGCACTGATGCTCAAAGAGCATCTCCAAAATATCACAGCAGAGATATAAAGGTTTCGACTGAAAGCGGAAATAGGTGGGATTTCTCCCCGGACTGCTGGAAAATTTGCAAGTTTGCCATAAAATAAATCGGAAAACTTGCTTCGAAAACGCTAACATATTCCAATTTTGTTATTTAGTTCGTCTTTTCCTGATCTTTTCTTTATAAGCTCCAGCGCTCATCGATAGGGAAGCGCTCGTTAATCCACATAAGGACGTGGTTGTTGTGGACTATCTTATAGGAACGGGAAAGGACAGGTATGCCATCGAAGGTGGATTCCCCTTCCAGGATTTCAAGTTCGGCCATGTCGCGCCTGGTCTCAAGGTTATGGCTGCGCAGGATCCGGCCGATGGGGATATCCGCCCGAATGAGCTGTTCCTTCATGGTATCAGGCATGCGTTCCAGAGGAGAGAGAGACCTTGCATGGACAAAAGTTGTGTCCCCTGCAGAGAGCCTGACTACCCTATCGTTTACCTCACTGCTCTCTTCCACGCCCAGAAGGGCAGCAATCGTTTTGTCAGCCTTAACGGTATACTGAGACTCAGTTATTACACTTACCGGTTTTCGTGTCATTATTTCCAGCAGGAAGGTCACTGAGCCGTCGGTTCCGCAGCAGACCCGCAGGCAGGTGGGAATCTCAAAGCTCTTCAGTTTTTCCAGAAAATCGCCACTCAAAAAGATACCTCCAGATAGGGGGTGTCTGGTAAAAAAATTTCAAAATAAGATTAAGTCGTCAGGAGTTTTACTCCTCACTGACTTCTTTCTTGGCATTTTTTACTCGTTCTTTTGCTGTGTAGCCGGTAGCCTTATACAGGAAATCCCGGAAGGCCTTATTGGTCCGCATGACAGTTTCATCATCAGTTATGGTTTTGTCAGAAAACGTGTCCACAGAGAGCTTTTTATTTTCAATCCAGACTTTTATCTTTGACATAGCTCCATAGGAAGTTTCAAGGACTTCTTCGTTTCTGGAGATCTCCCCGGGAAAACACTCCGTCATTACAGAATAAATCCTGTCAATATCAGGCTTAAAACCACGCTTCAATTTATACTGCTGCATTGCTATCCTCTTATAAGAGAGTTTCATCTCAGATAAAGTTTGCTTAGAATCGATTTGCTTAGAACCTTTTCCTCACATTCCCTTACATTTTCCTATATTCCTTTAAATTGCAGTATGCTTACTTACGTTCCGGTACATCATAATAAATAAAGGGGACGTTACTATTTTTTTAAGTTGTACCTCTAATACTTTAACTCTGCTCATATTTAACATTGGTTATTATTTGACATGAAATTAAATAATTTTTTAGATCTTCCTTACACGGGAGTCCAGAATACGGTTTTCTCTACTTTTGCCCTCAAGTTCGCATCTAACTACATATAGAGTCTACATATAGAGTCGTAACTTAGCTTCATGAATTATGAAATAATTTTATAATTTAATGATTATGTGATTTGAATTAAATATTCAGGTCATAACAGATAATGCTCATGAGAATCAATCATAAATATGATTATACCTATCATAAGTTGATATAAAAAAGATCTGATTAACTACCTGACATATCTTAATGTTTAATATCGTAATGTTTAGTTTGATTTACCTTATCCATTACTTTAACAATGTCCATTACTTTAACAATGCGCAAACAAAAAGCCTTTCCGCTTGACTAAACCTGCTTCTTTTGATTGAAGCTGATCGAAACTGATAGAAGCTACAAACAGAAAAAGGCTATTCGTTGTTTTGTGTGGATATCCTCATGATGTCCTCATAAAAACCAATGCGGTCTTGAATTGAAAATCATCTTATCCATAGGGAATGACGAAGAGCCCAGAAAAATAAGAAGGAAAAATAAGAAGGTGACCCCAGGATGCATAAGATACTTAATCTGGAAGAATTAATTGCCTCAAAGCAACTTGAAAAGGAAAAAGAGACAGGATGCGGGGATCTGAATCTTGAAGAACTGTATGACCTAATAATCCCCCCAGGCACGGTTGTATCTATTATTTATGATATTGTTGAAGAGTTCGGGCTTGAACCTGTTACCAGGAAGATATTCGTAGGCGTAGCAAACAGCGAAGAGAGAGAACTCCTGGTTCTCCGTGGCCCTCTGGAGAAGGTTCAGGCTGCTGAAAAATTCCTCTATGAAGAAATGAAAGCCTGGATAGAAAATCAGTAACTAATCAAATGCTCTCAATTCGGCTAGATTTTTCAAATAATTCAGTAAGTTTTCTCAATCCGGTTAAATTTCTTCGGGCAAATGGCCTGGAGAACATAAAATCCCGGATTGAAAAACAACAATGAAAATTAATCTTTTTTGACGAAAATGTGGATATGTAAACTTTAAAGACGTAGATTTTAAAGATATAAACTATAAAGATGTAAACTTCAAAAGATTAAACTTTAAAAGATAAAAGACATTAAAAAGGAAAGAAGGACAGAAAAACATTAAAAAGGAAAGAAAAACAGGAAAACCCTTATTATTTGGAACAGATGCCTGTAATGCTTTCCCTTGAAAAATCAAATACTGTAACTCTACCTGTTTTATCATACATATCGAGTTTTAATCCTGCCTCGATTTTTCCGATAATGTCAGCTGTAAGCCCAGCCTCTTCAAAGACCTTTCTACATTCTTCGGCCTTTTCCGGATCTGCAGTAAACACATAGCCTGTCCCGGGGTGCACTTTTAGCCACTGCTCAAAATCCACGTTTTCGGGTCTCGGAACTTTTTCAAGGTCCACGGCTGCACCAACTCTGCTTGTTTCACAGAGCATGCCAAGTGTCCCTATAATCCCGGGGTTGCTTATGTCTTTTCCGGCTGTAGCAAGTTTTCGTTTTGCAATTTCCTGGGTTACAAGATAGCTCTTCCTGAGCACTGCCGGAGCCTTAAAAGATGTTGTATCCCAGCTATAAGGGGAATTTGGCCCTATTTTTCCATCCATATCGTAAGCTGCAATAACCAGGTCTCCAGGCCGGGCAGTGTCGCTCCGGATTACACAATCTTTCTTCACTATCCCGATAATAGCAACGGAAATGGAGTTATAATCAGTATCAGGATGGACGTGACCACCTACAAGCGGGACCCCAAATTTCCGGACCCCTTCAGCCAGGCCTTCCATGAGTTCCTTACAGGCTGTCTCGGAGCTTGAGGAAGCAATATCTACCATAGCAAGAGGCTTTCCTCCCATTGCTGCGATATCGTTTACATTAACAACTACAGCTCCATAGCCTGCCCACCAGGGACTGGCATCCAGTATCCTTCCCCAGATTCCATCTGCTGCAAAGAGGATAACGTCATCTCCTCCTATGTCAATAACTGCTGCATCGTCTCCAAAATCAACGATCGCGTTCTGATACTCAGGACGAACGGCTTCGAAAACTGAAACGATGTCCTCAATCTGTTTTTTTCGGGTAACCCCTTCAAAGTTTTTTATCCTTTCTGCAAGCTCTTCCAGGTTCAATGTCAGGCTTCCTTTTGTTTTTGAATTTATACGAGTATTTCAGTAGTATAGATACAAATATTAACAGTACAAGTCGAGTAATCAGTGGTATAAATACGAGTATTTCAGTAGTATAAATATGAATATTTCAGTAGTATAAATACGAGTATTTCAGTAGTATAAACACGTGTATTTAAGCAGTGTAAATACGAGTAATCAATAGTACAAATATGAGAGCATGTCGGTAATGCATATACTATATTAGTACAATTAGTTAGTACGCTATCGATGAGCTTACTATCGATGAGCTTACTATCGATGAGCTTAGATAAATTACGAAACTTCTCTTATGAAAGAATCCTGAGATATTTTCGCGGGTACCTATTCTTTTATCCTTTATCTTTTTTGTTCTTTGTTTCATGGAGAAGAAGCGACAGCTTTTTATTAAGTAATTCAATCTTATTAAGGCAACTTAATATAAGTTTCTATATATAAAAATCCCTTACTGTTTAAAAAGGAGTGAAAAAATGGTAGCAAAAGTTAATGCCGATATCTGTACAGGCTGTGGAACCTGTGTAGACGAATGCCCAGCAGGTGCAATTTCTCTCAACGACGATGATATTGCAGTTGTGGATGAAAGTGAATGCCTTGACTGCGGCGCATGCGAAGATGCCTGCCCGAACAATGCAATCACAATCGAGTAATGTTTATATACGCAATTTTAGGTACGTTTTTAAAATAAATCTGAGAAGCGGAGTAACCTTACTCCGACTTTTCAGGTATTGGTCTAGAATTCTTTTTTCAGGTTTTTAAGCCAGAACTCTTATTTGAACTCTTACTTGAATTCTTATTTAAAAGCTTTTTTTAATTCCAGAATTAAAAATTACTCATGCTACTGAAAAAGTAATTCTTAAGCCTGGAATTCCTGCTCTTTTCAAGCTTTCTGCTCCCCGTTTTCCTTAAGGATTTTTCTTGCTCTTTCAATATCCTCTTTTGTCTGGATTTTTATGAGCTTTCTGCGCTCTTCGCTCATCTGCGACATGTCCTGAGAAAGAAGCCCATACGCATCAGCTCTACACTGCCTGCAGTGGCGCATCTGCAAGACGTAAGGTTCACACGCTTGCTGGGTAGCTGTTCTTTCTTCTGCGGTAGGCGGCTCAATGTTTGCAAAAGCTCCCTGGCTAATAAGGGGCATGATATTCATGATGTAGACTCCGAGTTCGTTGAGTTTTCTGGCAATCTCAACCACATGTTTATCGTTAATGCCAGGGACAAGTACGGTGTTTACCTTAACAACAATTCCTGCATCTACAGCAGCTTTAACGCCCTCAAGCTGGTTCTTTATCTGGATTTTTGCGCCTTCGATTCCCTTATAGACCTTTCCGTGATAAACTACATGATCCACGATTTTTGCCTGGATTTCAGGGTCGATCGCGTTTATTGTTACCGTTAATGTAGAAACCCCTACGCGCAGAATATCCTCCAGCTTTTCGGGAAGCATAAGCCCGTTTGTACTCATGCAGAGCGTGAGTTCAGGAAACTCTTTTTTGATTAGTTCAAAGGTTTCAAAGGTCTCTTTATTAGCCAGAGGGTCACCCGGGCCTGCAATCCCAACAACCTTAATAAAGGGATAATCTGTTATGATCTGCCTTGTCTTCTCAAGGGCTTCCTGTGGAGTAAGAACCTTACTTGTGACCCCTGGTCGGCTCTCGTTTACGCAGTCAAATTCCCTGACGCAGAAATTACACTGGATATTGCATGAAGGAGCCACAGCCAGGTGAATTCTCCCGTACTTATGCTGTGCTTTCTTGTCGTAGCAGGGATGTTCGGCAATTTTTCTCAGGAGCCCTTCGTCAAATTCAGGGCGGTTTGTGTTATCTATAGGATTGTCTTCTGGCAAATGTGTTCTCCTCCGTTCAGAGTTTAGAAGTACAGCAGGACCTCAGTGCAGGGGGATTTCAGAATATCTAACCCAGTTTATGATGAACCCCTTGATATACATTGTGAATTTATCTGGAATCTGGAGAATTTTTAAATGTTTCCTCCGAGTTCCTACAGTTTTAAATTTTAATTAGATATAAAATCCCTTTAATTATATAAAAGCTCAGTATGGTATGGCGGGCTTTAAGCGAATTTATATACCTTCTGTAGATTTTTTTCTCAAAAATCACGGGTAAAATGGAACTATTAATTAAATGTTATCAGGATAAACATCATCCGATCTGATCATTCCGTGAAATTATCCATTTCGCACCATTTGCCTTCCCCTTCCCATACCCTTACCTGGAGGGGAAAGCCAAATCTCTCCAGGAGCCGGGAGTGAATGTGCTGGCAGAGGTGCTCGGAACTTGGAAATTCGATGATTTCATTTAACAGGGTATGGTCATATTCTTTAAGGGTTTCCTTAATTCCCTTCTTCAGGTCGTAAAAGTCGATAACCATTCCATTTTCCCTGACTTCACCTTCTACCAGGACTTCAATTTTATAAGTGTGACCGTGTACTCTTCCGCATTTTCCGTGTCCAGGAAGGTAATGGGCACTATCAATATAGTCAATAACTCCCAATCTCATTTTTGTCATCTGGTACACTCCGTTTTCAATAAATGTTTTTTCAATAAATGTTTTTCAAGAATTTATTCACATCTAAAATTTATTCACATCTCAGTGCGTTCTTTGTTCTTTTTAATTCTGGTTATAAACAACCCCACATCCTGTGAGTCTGGGGGATAACTCGTGTATCTATAATTTCAAGCAGGTTTTTCTGCAGTTCCATAATATTCTGGACGGATGTCTGTATAGATTGGGAAGGTAGCGGATTCGTCACGTCACGTCCAATAGGGGTTTCAGGCTGAAGTATCACACAGGATACGTAAGGAGCTATAGCCTCTACGGCCGGAGTTACAGTTTCTAATTCCGTATTGCTATCTACAACAATCTTGCAAAAGCAATCCCTTGATTGGTTTTTTCTCAGAAGCCTGAAGCATTCTACTGTATTTTCTATATGGGTTTCCCGGGCTTCAGACCCTATACCCCGGAGTGATTCGGGAAGTTTGAAGTCTCCGGACACATAAGCAACCTTCTCAGTCAGCTTTCTGGCCTGGTCAGGCAAGGTCATATTGGACTCAAGGTAAAGCGGCGAGGTCAGATTCAACTTTTCTATGAAATCCGCATATAGGAGAGGTTCTCCTCCTGTCAGGGAGACTGAATGGAGCTTTTTGAAAGGCTGCAGCATAGCTTCCAGCTGGCCGATACTTACAGGGTTTTTGATTTTCTCAAAACTTCCACTTCCTTCCACCTGCTCATAATCACAGGTTCCGGGGTTTGCAAAATCCGTATCACAGTAGTTACAATTGAGATTGCAGCCAGAAAAGCGGACAAAAGCCTGCCTTGTTCCAACATATGGGCCTTCTCCCTGCACAGAACAGAAGACCTCCCTTATCGGAGCAGAAATAAAGTCAGAAGTTTCCATTATACAACCCCCAGAGGCCTGGACTTTCTCAGGTCCTTTTCTATATCCTCAAATTCGCGGACATAGGCTTCTCCTACTGCCTGCATGAAGCTTGCAACCTGTTTATCTTCTCCTATCCCTGCATCTTTCAGATTTCCGTATACATCATGAGAGACGTTGATGCCGAAGTGGATTTTCTGGGAAACTGCCGAGGTACTGGCAATCGAAACTGTCAGTTTCTTTCCATTAAGAAAAAGGTCGTCTCCTTCCCTTGTTGTATGCACTCCAAGATCTGCAAGGTATTCTCTTACAAGAACTGTGAAAAAACGTTGCCGCGTATAGATAAGTTTCAGGTCTGTAGAATCAAAATGTTCGATAATGAAACTTACCATATCCTCGGACCAGATCGATTCGTTTGCCCGTCGGTCTTCCAGGTCGATCATGTGCTCAATTTTTACGTCGCAAGCCCCTCTGAAAACTACAACCGAGTCTTCCTGCACTCCAAAACTGTTGTAGGCCCAAAGAGAGGAAATCTGGCTCCCGTCATAATCAAATTTCTCAGGTAAAACAATGCATTTCATAAAATTCTCTCTGCAAGTTTTTCTGCAAGTTTTTCTGCAAACTTCTTCTTAATTCTTTCTTAATGTACTTTGTTGGCCGGCGTCCTGTCAGATTATGTCGATTCAGATTTCAGGCATCTCTTTTCGGCTCAAATTCCAAGCCTCTCCAGAAGAGGATCTTTTACACCTGCATTATTAAACGCACGTGCTCTGCGCACGCAGCTCTCGCATTCTCCGCAGGGAATTTCTTCTCCGTGATAGCAGCTCCAGCTGTACTCAATAGGAGCTTTTGCTTCCAGAGCTCTTCTGACGATTTCCGTTTTTCCAAGTTCAATTAGAGGAGCCAGTATCTTTACCCCGTTTTGAGTGGAGTAGGAAAAAGCTCTGTCCATCGCCTTCACGTAGGCAAGGGAATTGTCAGGGAAAGTACCTGCCTCTTCCCCGTTAAAGCCCACTATAAGGTAATCACATTCCCTGCTTTCGGCAAAGCTTCCCGAGATATTGAGCATCACCCCATTTCGATTAGGGACCCAGACAGCTTTTGCTGAAGCGTCTGTGATTTCTGCAGGGGCCGCTTCGTCAATGTCCTCAAACGATAAAGATGGGACTTCAACATCCCTGTTAACGAGAGCGGTGGATGTTATTTCCGAAAGCCAGTCCAATTTTATAACCCTGTGCTCAATTCCGAAATATTCGCATACCTTTCGTGAGTACTCAATTTCCCTCTCTCTGGCTCTCTGTCCATAATCAAAGGTAATAGCCATTTCAATGTCAAAATCTTCCGCTGCGATTGCGAGCGCCGCAACTGAATCAAGCCCGCTGCTCAGGAGGGTTATAGCTTTCATTTTCACTCACTAATTAACTTGATTGTAACTCAAGATTCTAACTTTTTAATTAAATTCACTTTTTCAAATTAACAGGAAATTTAATTGATTATTTAACCTTAACAGGAAATTTAACTGATTATTGAAACTTAACAGAAAATTTAACTGATTATTGAAACTTAATAATAAATTTAACTAATTATTGAAACTCAACAAAAAATTTAACTGATTATTTTAAATTCAATAGGAAACTAAACTTATCATTTAAACTCAATAGGAATTTCTTGAATTTGTGATTACAAGATTATCCGGGTTTATTAACTCAGGATTACCCAGGTTTATTCTTTCAGGATTCCCTGAATATTCTTCAGGGATTATTCCAATAATATCAGCAACTCCTATTTAAAAGTAGCTGTCTTCTTGATAGGGGTTAAGGTTCAATCTGTGGATTTGTATTGATTCAGATTCATTACAGGTGCAAAAGTGGGAAAGCATTCTAAGTGCAGATGTAAAAGCAGGTCCTGTTAAGTTTTAATCCTAATGTTTCGCTCTAAACCTCGATTTAAAAAGTCTGATTATAAACCCTAATTTTAAAATTTCAATTCTTGAAGAAGGCTCTAAAAAATCTGTTTTACCAAATTCTTTTTAGCAAACCGCACTATATATTGAATAGGGAAAGCTAGTCGAAGAGGTGGGAATACTTGATTGGAATTATTTCGGACTCACACGATAACATGAATGCTATCCGGAAAGCAGTAGAGTTTTTTAATGAAAAAAAGGTAAAAGCCGTGCTGCATGCTGGAGATCTCATTTCTCCGTTTACCGCGAGAGCCTTTAAGGATTTGGAGCCAAAACTTTACTTTGTATTCGGAAACAACGATGGCGATAAAGTAACACTTACGAAGCGGTTTGAAGAAATTGGAGCTACTTCCTGCGGGAACTTTGGGGATCTGACAATTGACGGGCTACATATTGCCCTTCTCCATGGGACAAATGAGGCCCTGGTCAAAGCGCTTGCCATATCAGGGGAATTTGACGTAGTAATTCGGGGCCATACTCATGATCCAGGCGTCAAAATCATTGAAGGGGTTCCTGTGATAAATCCGGGGGAAGCCTCGGGTGTGCTTTCAGGAAAGCCAACGGTTGCCATTCTTGAGATCGCAAACCTTAACGTTGAGATAATGCAGCTTGAACTGGACTAATTTTACTACTCTCTTATTTTTTAGTGTGATAAGTTTTATTGGCATTTTTTGGCATTTTTGAGGCAGGCAAACTGAGCCTGATTAGCTGGGCAGTAATACCGGAAATTATATTAGCTTTCTCGCCGTTTCCATTTCAATTATTTTTGAAACAACTTCTCATTAAAGGTTCTGAAACATTTCTCATTAAAGGTTGTAATATCCATGGAATCAGCAGGAACGGAATCTACAAACTCTTTACCCGGCAAGGCAGATGAAACGAAAAAGGCTTCCGGAAAAAGGAAAAGTACTCTCATTTTTGCCTGCTCTGGCCTTTCTAACACCGGAAAACTTACAATGCAGGCAGCGTCAGCTCTTGCTTTCCGGAGGCCTGACCTGTATAGGGCTGCAGCTGCTCACAAAGGGGTTGATGCAGTTGAAGACGCAGTATCAGATGGCTTTAAGATCCTTGCCCTGGACGGATGCTCGGATCACTGTGCTACAAAAAAGCTCGATAAAGCCGGAATGAAAGCTGATGTATATCTGATGGTTACGGAACTCGGGATCGAGAAAACAAGGCCTTCGGATGTGAAACCCGAATATGTGGAAAAAATTGTCAGAGCTATAAAAGAAGCCTGAATCCAACCTCTCAGCATTACTTTAAATTCTTTGTTTATAATATCAGTATCCCCGCCTGAGAATAGCTATAAGTTCATCAGCATGAGGCATTCTTTCTCTAATTTTTGTGCAAACTGAATCGATATCGTAATCGAGGCGCAGGTGCTCTACTTTTTCGTTTTCGGTGTCAAAAACGGCACAGCTTGCCCGGGGATCTCCGTCCCTTGGCTGTCCGACTGAACCCGGGTTTATTATTGTCAGGTTTCCGAGTTTCCTGTTCATGGGGATATGAGAGTGCCCGACAACAAGAAATTCTGCTTCTACGGGTTCCATTGCTTCGTTAATCATATTCTGGATCTCTTCGTCCGTGGTTTCGGGTTTTATGTATTCGAACATAGAGCGAGGGCTTGCATGGGTCAGATAGAGTCTTTTTCCGTCGATTTCTTCTCTAATCAGGAGGGGGAGTTTCTGAAGGTATTCTATTCCGGACCTGTCAAGGATTTTCCAGGTATATTCCCTGGTAGCAATTGAGAGATGTTTATATTTGTACCCGCACTGGCAGTCTACCTTGAAAGCAACTGCATTATCGTGGTTTCCTCTTATTACAGGAATTCCTTCCATACGCAGGAGATCAATACATTTGTTCGGATCAGGCCCATAGTCAACAATATCTCCGAGACAGATGGCTCTATCATGAGGGATTTCCAGAGCAGTCTCTAAAGCTTCATAATTTGCATGGATGTCCGCAATCAGCAGAATTCTCATATTTTTCCTCTTCTCACTTCATTTACTCTATTTTTGGCTTTTTTCTCTTTATTCATGTAATTTTTTCTCTTTGTTTTCCCCTTTAGATTCCTCCGTTTTATTCCTTAAAATGTAACCCACGTATTCCTATTCCCATTACCAGTAAATTGGTTTCCATAGGTGGATGTTTCCAGCCGTCAGGTGAAATAGTTTTTTTCTCAACGGAAATTTCAACCTGGTTTCCACTAAGGCCGCAGTCTCGCATGTAATCCATAGCAAGCTTTTTTCCAAGTTTGGTTGCAGTATCAAGGGCTTCCAAATACGTATCAAATTTCAGCCTGCTGCCCGGGGCAAAGACCAGGAAATCCTTATCTGGAGACATGAGGCTTGCTGGCCGTATCAGGATTTCAACTCTTTTGATACCTTTTCCCACAAGGGCTCCGACTGCGTTTCCTACCTCAGCGTGTTGGGGAACGATGATTTCTGCATCGATGATTTCCTTTAGCTCTTCCCTATATGCCCGGACAGGTCCTCCAAGCAGTACAACCGGAACGTCCAGCTTGAATTTAGCAGGATAGTTTCCGTCCAGGATCTTCTCAATGGATGCGTATGGAACGTCTGACAGGATATAAGACAGCAGATGAAGTGCCATGCTCCTTGCAACCCGCTTTTTTACGGCAGTACAGAACTCTCCTGGGGTCATATGCATGAGTCTCGCAAGCTTTTCTGCGCCTATTCGTGAAGCATCAACATCCCATTCAGTGTATTCCCCAAGTACATGCAGAGCGTCAGTAGGAGTGAAACCGATTGCCTGAACAAGGCGTTTTCTGATAAGGGAATCTAACGTCTGAGGATAGACGTCTTTTCGGAGAAGGACGTTGATTTCAGGTACCGAAACGGGTTCTTCCCCTATGACCTTCATTACCTCAGCTTCAGTCCTGCTTAATTCTCCAGTCTGATAACCGGATCTTACAAAAAATTTTGTGGGCTGGATGTTCTCTCCCAGATCTTCTCTGACAGGCACGGGCGTTCTTTTGAGGTTATTCAAAAAGCTCGGGTATTTTACTGCAGCTACTGCCAGGGGGATGACTCGCCTGGGCCCAAGGAAGAGTTCCTTGTTAACGGTCCAGATATGGCTATCCCCTCCTGTAGCTGTTGTCTCCATTCTGATTGCCCGGACGCGGGTCTTCCAGCCTCCTACAACGGCTCCTTCATCACTAAGGTCGGGAACTCCCATACAGATTGAGGAGATGTCCGTGCTCGTGCCTCCTACGTCCACAACCTCACAGGTCTTGAGCCCTGAAAGGAAAGAAGCCCCTACAAGGCTTGCTGCAGGGCCTGAAAAGATAGTTTCAATGGGTTTTTTCAGGGCATCTCTTATCCCCACTACCGAGCCATCGCATTTGAGCATAAGGAGCCGTGCGTTAATCCCGCGTTTCGTGATCTCTGAAATAACGGACTTCACGAACTGTCTTGTTATAGGAATGAGCTGGGCATTGAGAAAAGCTGTCACCGCCCTTTCGTAAGCTCCCAGTTCCTGGGAAAGCTCGTGCCCGCAAACCGCAGGCAGACCCGTAAGTTCAAGAACCAGGTCTCTGGCCCTTATTTCGTGTTCAGGATTTCTTGTGCTGAAGTAAGAAGAGATCGCAAAAGCTGAAACCTTATCCTTGACCTGCAAGGCAAATTCCTCGATAGCCTTAAGATCAAGGGCAGTGACCTCTTCCCCATTATGGTTATGCCCACCGGCAGCAAAAAGCACATGTTCGGCCGGTAACTCTTTATCAACCGGATGGTCACCTATAAGGATAAGGGCTACAGGAAAACCTGTACCTTCAAGGATGGTATTGGTGGAAAGGGTTGTTGAGACCGAAACCAGCTTTACGTTTTCTAGATATTCAGGATTGAGCCCATCAATTACATTTTTAATGCCTTCAAAGGGGTCGGGATAGGTAGTAAGCGCTTTATTTGAGTCTACAATCTCTCCGTCCGAATCCTTTACAAGCGCTGCATCGGTATAAGTACCTCCAGCATCAATCCCAAGACTGTAATGCATAACGAAAATAGCTCCTTTTTTCTTTTTCTTGAAATGTCTTTTGACAAATCTTTCTTTTTCCGGATTCACTTCCAGGAAAAACAATTAGGAATTAAAAACTGGTTTAATAAAACAATATAGTCTTAAAGTAATAATATCTAAAATTATAAATATCTACTTATTTCATAATAATTTGAAATGATTAGAGTTATAACTTTCCTTGAAAATATAAAAAAGAAGCTCCAGTATATCTTGTTAGAAGTTGCTTAATATACGCTTTGCGAGACCTTCTACTTTTTAGGTTTATTTTTACTTTTTAGGTTTATTTCTACTTTTTATTCTTTTATGAGGTTTGGATGAAAAATTAGTGATTTTTTAAGGAAAACAATTAATTACCCTCATTTCTGAGAAAAGGTAATAACTTTTCAGCTCGATAACAATTAAAAAGGACCCCAGTAACATGAACTCTGCAAAGCCTTCCCAAAATGCCACTCCTCATCTTCCTGAGGACTTTGATTCCCGAATTTCGGGAGTAATCCCTTACTACTCCTGCTTTCATCAGGAAACTATCAATTTCATCAAGTCCATGCCCTCAATCCCAAGAATTTGGCTGGATACCGGATGCGGAACAGGATCGCTGGTTAATAAGGCAATTGAGGAATTTCCGACTACAAAGTTTCTTTTACTTGATCCCTCAGAAGGTATGCTGAATCAGGCAAGGAAAAAACTATCTTCTTTCCCTGCCGACAGGTTGAAATTCCTGAAAGCTTCCTCTACCCAGGAATTCTCTCAGGAGTTGGAGGAAAAACCGGACATCATAACTGCAATACAGTGTCATCACTATCTTAGCCGCGAAGAAAGGACCAGGGCCACTGGTATGTGTTATAATCTTCTAAAAGAAGGCGGAGTTTATATTACATTTGAAAATATCAGACCGCTAACAGAAGAAGGAATAATTGTAGGAAAAAAGTACTGGCGCAATTTCCAGTTAACCAATGGCAGGACTGAAGAAGAAACTAAGGAGCATCTGGAGCGTTTTGATACAGAATATTTTCCAATAACTGTTGAAGAACACCTTGAACTCTTAAGAAAAACAGGATTTAGAACCGTAGAATTATTCTGGTATTCTTACATGCAGGCTGGCTTTTACTGTATAAAATAATTACTATTTTATTTTTGTTCTTTTTTATTCTTTTTCTCCTTATTTTTCGATCACATAATTTAAAATTACACTAATCAGCTGACGAACTCCATCTTATTGATAAACAAGATAATTTTTTTATTAATGAAATGATATTAATATTCATTCAGCGTCTGTTTTTGTGACGAAAAACAGAACACGTCGAAGATTCATTGGAAACATATTTTGGCGGTAAAACTTTATGGAAGATTTAATAATTTATTTACTGATTGGTGCTGCAGCAGGTATTTTAAGTGGACTATTTGGGATTGGTGGTGGGGTTATAATTATTCCTGCACTAGTTGTTTTACAGGGATTTTCTCAAATAAAAGCCCAGGGAACTTCTCTAGTCGCACTGCTTCCACCTGTTGGCATACTTGCATTTCTTGAGTACTATAAAAGGGGAAATGTTGATTTATATGCGGGTATAGTCATTTGTATTGCTATGGTTATTAGTGCAAAATTCGGAGCACAATTCGCAAATATGCTCCCGATGGATGTATTGAGAAAGGCTTTTGGTATATTTGTTATTTTAATAGGAATAAAGACCTTTTTTGGAAAATAAGACTTTTATTACCTACTGGAACACCAGTAATTATTCAGCTGATGCAAGATTAGGCTATTGATTTTGATTTCAACGTAAATCCGAAAAGAAAGTAAAAAATTAGGGTCCTTAAAAATTGCTCAACTTTTTAAGGATTAATGAGCCTTATTTTTGAGATTAAATATTTGTTCCGTTGTTCTCCAAAGTAAAATACATGTGTAAAATAATTTCTTTTGTATTTTAAGGAAATGTATGCTTTTAATTTCATATTTAAAAGCTGATTAGTCCATTTTTAATGTTAAATTATGTATTAACTGACCTTCCGCAGATGTCTCCTCAAAAGTAGTATTTTTCACAATTTTCCCCCATCAACCTTATTATCTTGCTCTTAACTTCATCCATGTTGGCAATTTTGGTTATCACCTTTGAATCAACTTCCACTTTTACTTCTGTAATTCCCCTCATCAGCACAAAAGCCCACTTCAAAGTGGGCTTTTGAGTTTGCTTTTTAACCTGATTAGGTACTGTTTCCCCTGTTTCTTTTAGCTTCTCTCTCAGCTTCCATTCCGCTACCGAATAGACCATCAGAGTTAACACCATTATCATTGAGAGAGCTTCAATTCTTTGCGGTTTTTTCAAATAAACCTCGGAAACCCTAAAACTTTTGTCCTTTATGAACCTGAAACCTTTTTCAACCTTGCTCTGGTTCTTGTAGTATTCCAGCATCTTTTCAGCATCAAGATTGAGATCGTTACTTGCGATTATAAATCTTCCTTGATACTCTTTTTCATTCAATTCTATTTCGTAGTTTCGGACTGCTTTTGCATTTACAACATAGTGAAAAATAAGCTTTTCATTCTTTTTTGGTCTTCCTCTTTTACCGTTTTCCTTTGTTGAAACCGTGGAAATCTCTACGGTTTCCAGCAAACAATGAGGGTTCTCTTTCTTCCACCTTTCCAAAGCTGCTAAGGCATCCTTTTCACAAGCAAACTTGATCTTTTTTAGGTCTTTGAGATCTTTCTGAGATTCATTAACCTTCTTCTGGATTTTTCTTTCAAAAGTAATGTCTTTTCTTTTCTGCATTTCTGTGGAATGAACAACTATCCATTTTTGCTTTATACCACCATATTCAACAATGGTTTCATAAAATGAATAGCGTGGATCCTCTCCGTTTTTAAACTCAAGATCAGAAATCAACAAGGTTTTTGCGAGGTTTAGGGTTGAAGGAACACGAGTAATCCACTTCATGCCTTCTATCATTGCTTTGATGTTTCCTTCAGAATATAGAGCACTATCAGCTATGTAGTAAACATCATCAGGAAACGTTATGTTTTCCTGAAGTCTTTTCATTGCCTCTATAATGGTTTCTTTGTCTGATGCGTTACCAGAGTAAGCCTTTGCAAATAGTGGAATTCCATACTGATTTGTTATCATTCCAAGTCCAAAGCGTTTCAGGTCATCTCTACCGTCTTTTGCATGACCATATGTGATTTCAATGACAGAACCGTCATTGATATAATTGTAATCTCCATGAAGGCTAAAATTAGTGGTGTCAGATTGGAGAAGTTGAGTCCTGATGTTAACAATTTTCATCATTTTCAAGGAAAGCTTCATGAAAAGTTGAGTAGGATCTGCTTCATATATTTCGTCAAGAGTTCGACCTAAAACATCATCAGTAAGGTCAGAAGCACTGATCGCGGGACCAAGAAGCCTCTCAACAGGAAGGGTTTCAAAGTACTGAGAGTACATGTAAAGACGACTGTCTACGAAACCAAGACAGTTAAGAATCATTGCCTTTACTACAATAGAATGAGCTAACTTGTGCTGCCCAAGTTTGGGCAGCACTTCATCAATCACTTTTCCAATTTCAAGTTCATCATAAATGCCAGAAACGAATTCCGTGATGATCAAGAGAACGTGTTGTAACAAGCATAATTAAATCTGGAGAAAGACAAAGATATTTCTAATATTTAGATTAATGGAAAAATAGATAATTTGTCAGACATCTGCGGAAGGTCAGTATTAAGGAAAAATGTGATCGAATGCCATAATTACAAATAAATATCGGTTGTCAAAAAATAAAGCTATTATTCCATTTAATTATTAATTTTAAAGCTTAATTATGGTTATTATTCTAAAATTCTAATTTTTAGAGTTTATTTTTGTTTGAGTAACTCTAATTACATATGTGTAACCTAAAATAAGCATTTTGGAATCTTAATTCCTGCTTTCGGCAGGTCGACATAAAAATCCATTCAATTTTTCTATTGATATCGTTTTTTTCAGAACTTTTGAAATTCCATTTAAATCAAAAATTACTAAATGTTAACCATGACATAATTAATATATATTTATAATAATTGAGATAACAGACAAACCCTGCTATATACATAGTCCGTATGATACTGGTTTTTAACTGAACATACAAAAAATAACAATTAAAGATATTTAAATGTTGGGGTGTGCTTGCTGCCGAATGTAGGTTAATTTACACACTGATTTTGAAGGACTCTAAAAAATCTGAACAAAAGATCCAAAGTCTAAATAAAAAATCCGAAGTAAAAACAAAAAAATCCGGGCAAAATTAAGCTATCAGAGTTTGTCGGAATCTCTGAAGCTTTGTAGCTCCTGAACTCCTTAAAAAGAAATGGAATTAATACGAAGAATATTTTTTCTTCGCAGTTCGTGTATCTCTTGTATAACCTGTGCTGTTCGTATTGCGAGAGTCATTTCGAGAGTAATTCCGAGAGCCGTTGCGAGTACCACCGCGATATTCGCCCCCGTTCTTTGAGCTCTTCCCCTTTGATTTCTGGGCAAGCTCTATAAAGGGTTTTCGACCTCTCTTTTTGTCTTTGAAGATTTCAAGCAGGGCTGAAGCCTGGGCAAAAGGTACAGTTACGAAGGAGAAGTGCGGGAAAATTTCTGCATCTCTTACTTTCAGGTCGCGTTCTCCGGTTTCTTCCTGCATAAACTCACACAGCTTCTCAGGGGTCATGCCATCAGCTTTCCCCATTGCGATGAAAAGCCTGGTTTTGCCTTTCCGGTCGACATATGAACTTCCAGAGATCTCTGTGTACATGCTTTCGTCGAACATCTCTTTGAAAGAATACTTCAGGAGGGCAGCCAGGATTTTCTCGGCTGGGTATTCTTCAAGGAGCTTTTCACTCATCTCAAGGCAGTCGCCGTAGTCTTCAGTTTTTATAGTCTCTTCAAGTTCGGTTTTTACTCTTGCCCTTTTGGCTTTTATTACATCTTTTATCTCGGGAATTCGGCCTTTTTTCATTTCGGACTTTGAAGTCTTTTTTATGTAGGTGAGCCGCCTGTATTCCGTGGATGTAACGAAAGTAATTGCAGTTCCCTGCTTTCCTGCCCGACCGGTTCTTCCTATCCTGTGTACGTAGGACTCAGGGTCTTGCGGAAGAGAATAGTTGATTACGTGGGTCAGGTCCATGATATCGATACCCCGGGCTGCAACGTCGGTTGCTGCGAGGATGTTTATTTTTTGTTTTCTGAACCTGTTCAGGATCTTTTCCCTTTCATTCTGGGAGAGGTCGCCGTGCAGGGCATCGGCTGAATATCCCCGGTCTCCAAGCTTCTGGGCAAGTTGGGCGGTATCGGTTTTTGTTCTGCAGAACACAAGCCCGTAGAATTCGTCTTCAATGTCGATAATCCTGCACAGGGCTTCAAATTTGTCGCTTTCCTTGACTTCAAAATAAATCTGCTCAGTGAGGTTTACATCAAGGTCTTCGTTCTCAATGGCAACATGTTCATAGTTCTTCATGTGTTTCTTGATGATGCCAAGGATCGGCTTTGGCATTGTAGCTGAAAAGAAAAGCATTCGCTTATCAGGCCCGGTTGCCTTTAGGATTTCCTTAATATCGTCAATAAAGCCCATATTGAGCATTTCATCAGCTTCGTCCAGTACGAAATACGCAATGTTCTCAAGGTTCAAGCTCTTTCGCGCAAGGTGATCGATTACCCTTCCTGGAGTTCCCACAACAATATCAACTCCGCTTTTCAGCATTCTGAGCTGCTGGGTCATGGACTGTCCCCCATAAATCGGGGCGATATGTAGCTTTTTGTCTCCTTTCAGGGAATTGAGTTCTTCTGAGACCTGGATTGCCAGTTCTCGAGTTGGGGTCAGGACTATCGCCTGCACCTTTCCTGATTTCTCTGGAATTTTTTCTATAATGGGGGCTCCGAAAGCCGTTGTTTTCCCGGTTCCGGTCTGAGCCTGCCCTATGATATCACATTCTCCTTTCAAAAAAAGCGGGATGACTTTTTCCTGAATTGGGGTTGGTTCTTCAAACCCTTTCTTTTTAAGGGCTTTTAACATACTGTCTGAAAGCCCTAATGCCTTAAATTTTGCTAATTTTTCCATGTACTCACTCTAATATTGACATTTTTTTACAGATCGCTCAATTTGCAGGTCTGTTGCTTACATACTCTGCCGCATACCCGTCAGTATCCTTTGCGGAAGAGGCCATTTATTGAAACCAGTACATGATACCAGCTAAAAACAGGTAAACACGCTGTATAAATGGTTAATATTCCCCGGGAATGCGAGAAGATGCCTAAGGACCAGGGAAATTCACAACCGAGATACATAAAACTTATACAGCAAAAATTCGATTTTCTTGGATAAGTTCCGGACGCTTTTTTGAGTTATTCCCTGTGATACAGGCAGACGGAATTATTAAATTAAATAATATTAGGTTAGATAACCTTTGACTTGAATAGCTACCCTGTTACTCATTCCTGTATATAACCCTTTGCAACTCCTCTAATGAGGTTCTTAATAATAAAGCTTTCTATCATCCGGAAAAGCCCCCTGAACCAGATGCAGTCGATTTCCAGAAAAACCGTTTATTGATAGCAGTTACAATACAGGCATAAGTAGTGATTAATACGGGTATAAGCGTGATTCATACATGTATATGCAGTAATTACAAAGCTGAGAAAATGTTCAGAATACCACCTGTTCAGTAATACCAGCCGTGAAAACAAAGCTCATCAGTCAACATTTCTTTAAGAAGGTTCAGCCTCTCGATCGAGTTCCTGATCTGTTCGGGCTTATCCAGTACTTCTTCACACCCGGTTTCTTCCTGTATTGTTGTGATCCTCAGAAGCTCGGCAAAATTTACGCACTCGTCCAGAAAGCTGTTGAACAACTTGCGGGCTTTTACAAGGCCGTCCGAAGTCCTGAAATCGGGCTGAACAGTTTTTTCATATTCTGCTCTCTGTTTCATTTCTGAGACCAGGAGACGTGACTCAACATAATCCCTTGCATTCAGAAGATCCCCAAGGTTCCTGAGATCAGTCCCTATATGCTGAGTAAAGTAAGCAATCTCAAAAGCCCATTGTTTATCAAAATTAGTTTCCAGCCCTGTATTGGAAAAAGGAATTCTACTCGTCAGCCAGCTCATCTCCGGTTCATTTTGCCTTTTTTCATTATTAACATGTAAGAGGAAAGAATAAAAGCTTAACTAAATTCTCTGGCTCTATAATGTGTTTTCTGGATTTTCTTCGGAAGTGCCCCATGGAGTGCATATATTTTTTGAGTTTGTCCTAAGTAAACTCAGGATTCCTTTCCCAATCAACTTCTCCACTGCTTTTTCATTCTCTACTCCTTTTTCCATAAAAAGCTTTCTTTTTTGCTATTTCGTAACACCTTTCTACAAGTTTGGGGCTGCTTGCCATTCCCGAAATTTAGTCCCTGGCACGTATAAGGATATGTTTTAATATTGTCATATTGATTTTTTTTAAAAAGCAACAATCAGTAGAGAAAAATGGGAAATCAAGAGAAAAACAGAAATCAAGGGAAAAATGTTTTTTCTACCTGTGGCTTTTGGGGAATCCTATTCAAGGATTCCCTTAACTGCCAAATTTAGACCGGAGAGTATTCAGTATTGTTTTTCAAGCAAAAATTTGAAAAAATTAAAAAAGCAGTATCAAAAAAGAATTAATTTAAAAATTAGTTCTTATTTTGGAGGTGCTGCTTTTGGAGCTTTTGGCTTGTCTACTATTGGAACCACTATCTTAATAAATTCCTTCGCACCAGTCTTTGCTCTTTCGTTAGAGATTGATAAACAATCTTTTGGGCAGCCGCTAACGCATTCAGTGCACATAATGCATCTAAATACATTGAGCTCCCATGTTTTATTGGCCTTAGTAACTGTTATTGCATCAGGCGGACATTTCTTTTGACATAGTCCGCAGAGAATACAGTTCTCAGGGTTAAAAACAATCCTTCCTTTAAACTCCTTAAAAGGTTCCCTTATCTCGAAGGGGTAAAGTCTGGTAGCAGGTTTACGGGAAACGTTTGCTAGTACAAGGTTTAACATGCCCATTAATATCACCCTTCTTTTTATCTTTCAGTACAGCTAACGCAGGGATCTATAGTAAGTACAACTATAGGTACATCAGCGAGCCTGACACCCGGAAGCATAAGTAGCAGTGAAGGTATGTTTGCAAAGGTAGGAGTCCTAATTTTAAGTCTTTCTAAGTTTTTAGTACCATTACCTTTCACATAATATACAACTTCACCTCTGGGCTGCTCTGTTCTTATAATAGCTTCTCCAGTAGGGAAGCCTTTAACACGTGTTGCAATCTCACCATCAGGCAGTTTGGAAATTGCATTTCTTATAATAGTAATAGAATTGTATAGCTCAGTGATTCTTACTTTCGTTCTGGCGTAACAATCTCCATCCTTTTCAACAGCCGTCTTAAAACCGAGATCCTTATAGATATCCCAATCTGATGTCTCTCTCACGTCAATAGCATTCCCACTTCCTCTAAGTGTAGGGCCAGCTGTTCCAGCTTCATATGCAAGTTGCTTTGACATTGTAGCTAATCCTACAAGTCTTTGCTTAACCGTGTAATTGTTTACGAACACTTTCTCAATATTTTTAATCTCTGTTTCCAGTGAATCGCACATTTTCAAAAGCATATCAATATGTTCTTTAGTCAGATCTCTGGTAACTCCTCCAACTTTGGATATTGAATGTATAACTCTGTTTCCAGTGATTCTTTCCGCTACATCCAGTACTTCTTCTCTGTACTTCCAGCATTCGTAAAAGAGGCTTTCAAACCCAAAACCATCTGCAAACAGGCCAAGCCAGAGGAGGTGACTGTGAAGTCTGTTAAGTTCACCAACTATTACTCTTATATACTGCGCTCTTTCAGGGATTTCGGTGTCAAATAGTTTTTCAACTGCCCGTGTATAAGTTATACCATGGAGAGCACTGCATATTCCGCATATTCTCTCACAAATATACGTGGTTTGATTATAGTCTTTCGTGTCTATAAATTTTTCAAGTCCTCTATGAACATAGCCCAGTGAGGGAAGGACTCCAACAACAACATCGTTGTCAATTTCAAGCTTTAATGATACTGGTTCAGGTAAAACGGGATGTTGAGGACCAAACGGTATTATGGTTGTCATGTGATTCTCCTCTCAATTGTTTTAGGCTAAGGGAGTTTTTGGACTGTTTGGTGTCAGGTAAAGGTGACCCTTATAGTCTATTGCTAAACCTTCGAAGGTCAATCCGAAGAGATCCTGGTACTCGTTCTCAATCAAAAGCGCACATAAATAAATGCCTGACATGCTTTTGGGTTTCTCACCTGGTTTCACAAAGTATCTTAGATTCTTTAATTTGTTATCTTTCTCAAAGATATATATCAATTCATGACCTTCGTTAGCTTTCAGGCATATCATAGTAGAATATCGATAGCCATCGCTTTTTAAACCTTCAACAGTTTTTAGCAGTTCGCCACTGCTTTTTATTTCTGTTATATTTTGAATCACATTATCAAGCATTTGATGGCACCTCGTTTCCTTTCAATTTTACTTCTTTTCCTTTGATGTTCCCTTTCTTCTTATTTTCAAGTATTGAAAGTGCTGCTACTACGCCGTCAAGTATGGCTTCAGGCCTTGGACAACATCCGGGAACATATGCATCTACAGGTATGACCTGATCCACTCCACCTACCACATTATAGCAATCGTGGAATATCCCGCCTGTAGATGCACAGGCGCCTACAGCTAGAACAACTTTTGGATCAGGAATCTGGTTATAAAGGTTTTTAAGCACATTTACATTTTTATAATTCACTGAGCCTGTAACCACCATTATATCAGCTTGCTTGGGGGTACCAATGTTTAAAACGCCAAATCTTTCAGCATCATATAGAGGAGTAAGACAGGCCACTACTTCAATATCACAACCGTTGCAACTGTTACAGTTAACATGTATAATCCATGGGGATTTTGCCAAACTCATAAGTGTCCCTCTTTTTAAGCTAATTTGACTCCGCTAACGTACAGGTATGCTATGTTCACAATCGAAAGTATTAGCAGGACTGACCAACTCAGTTTGAGCATCCACTGCCAGTACACTCTTGCAGTAATATTATCTATGACAATTACAAGCAAGTAAGCAATGATACCTATAAGCACACCTATTATTGGGGTTGATGCCCAGAATAAGAATATGAGCCCTGTTAAAAACACATATTCATAAAAGTGTGCAATCTCAATGGTGGCAAACCCTGGCCCTGAGTATTCGGTCGTCATACCTTTAACCAGTTCCTGGTGACCATGGTGAGAGGTTGAGTAGTCAAAGGGTGATTTTTTCAATTTTATATTCAGAACAACTATCATTGCTATGAATATAAGAGGTGTATACATTAACAGAGGGGATGATGCGTCTAACAGCTCTGATAATTTGAAAGTGCCGGTAAGCAAGTATATTGCAAGAGCATATAAAATTAAAACCGGTTCATAGGACAGTATAGCCATTATTTCCCTTGAGCTTCCTATTCTAGCATACGGAGAACCAGTGCTCATTCCTCCTACAATTAGAGCTACCGAAGCTACTGTGTAGACGAATATTATCATTAAGAAGTCTTGTTTGAAAACTAACATCAAGAGACTCAGAACTATAAAGACAAGGTATACGATTACGTAAAAGTTTTGAGATGGATTTACAACCATGTTGTCTTTACTGAGGAGCTTCTTAACATCATAGTATGGCTGCAAAAGAGGAGGACCTACTCTACCCTGCAGTCTTGCAGTGATTTTCCTGTCTATTCCTGAAGCTAAGCAGCCGATGATAGGAGCACCAATTAAGACAAGAACAATTGTTAAAATATCGTTCATAATCCTACTCCTCCTGCCAATGCAATTACAATCAGAATTATGGAAATTGCATATCCAAATGTTGTAAGTTTACTTTCTCCAAAAATATTCTGGAGATAAATGTTGGAAACGCTGCTTTTTTCGTAACTGCAAAGTCCATTTCTGAACATTAATCTATCCTTTTCAAGGTTGTTTTCCCCACACATATAGTAGCTAGCTATACGAGGAGTAAACATATTTTTGGTAGCGAGATATATCAGAATAGCCAGAGCAAGCACTACAAATATTGCTGCGTAAGTAAAGGCCCCAATTTCAGAGGTAAATTGTCCAACCGGTCCTGTAACATTAGGAGCATTTCCGAGTAGAATTGAGACCTGAGGTCCGATAAAGTAGTTGTATATTGAAAATATAAAGATACTTGTACCTATAATGGATAATGCAAGAACCGATAGTGGGAAATATGTTTCCAGTTTTTTATGGGGAACTGCATTTTTATCCATGCTGGATGATAAGATTGTTCCAAGCCATTTAGAGTAATAGACTGTGGTGAGTGCACTTCCAAGTACCAGGAATATTATCACAACAGGGTTGTTTGAAGCAGCTTCCATTGATACCCATTTTGTGAGCAATACTCCAAAAGGAGGTAACAGCATGGACACCATTCCCAGAGCTGCAATGGAGGTGAGAAGAGGAGCCTTCTTTATTAATCCTGACATGTCCTCGATATCTCTGCTTCCTATGGTGTGCTCAATTTCACCTGTGCACAGGAATAAGAGACCTTTTGATATGGCGTGGAACAGAATAAGCATCATCGAAGCAGCTACAGCCAGAGGCGTGCCTATTCCGGCGCTTGCGATAATTAATCCCAGGTTTGCAATAGTTGAATAAGCAAGCACTCTTTTAGCGTTTCTTTGAGATAAGGCTAAAGCTGAGCAGATAACGAAGGTAAAGCTACCGTAAACTGCAATAGCTGTTCCGAGGGAGGTATTAGCATAAGCTGGTACAAGCTTGACAACTAAAAACACACCGGCATTTACCATCGTGCTTGAGTGTAGTAAAGCAGAAACAGGTGTGGGAGCTACCATTGCACCTAAGAGCCAGCTATGGAAAGGCATCTGAGCAGATTTCGCAAAGCCTCCAATACAGAGTAAAGCAACAGGAAGAGCTAAAGCGGCCAGCGCTACTGCATCAGTTCCAGCGTAAGTTTCAATCCCAGTAAGGGAACTTATATCATATTTAGTTGCAAGCAGAATTATGCCTATAGACATAGCAACTCCGCCAACCAGGTTTAAAGCCAGAGCCCTGAAACCGTTGTTTATTCCTTCTTCATCCATGTTATATGAGATCAACACGAATGAACACAGAGTTGTTAGTTCCCAGAAAAGATACAGCCATCCTAGTGTGTCAGACATTACCAGACCATTCATGGCTGCCAGGAAGAAGCTCATTGTAAAGTAAAATATCCTTTGTCTATTAAGATGTCTGTGCTCCTCATACTGGTCCATGTATCCAGTTGCGAATAAAATAATCGCAGTACCGACTATATTCACAATTAATATCATGAGCTGAGACAGTTGATCAATATTAAAAGAGGCACTTTCAGCACCTGGAACATTGGCATAAGTGTAAGCAAATAAGGCTGCTGAAATTATTCCAAGTCCCAGTGTAGGCCAGTTTTTATATTTTGCTGACACAGCAAGAATATATAGTATTACCAGTACTTCGAGTACAAGGACAATGTTTTCATACATTGCGAAATTTGGTCCCTCAACCGGAACTACTCCAGTACCACCTAATACTAAACTAACTGATAAAGCTACTCCAATTATGAAAAAAGCCCAAGCCAAGTACTTGTATAACGATTTGGGAAGGGCTAAAAATAATAACGAAAACAGTAGGGGTACTATAATTAATAGCATAACGGTGTTTTCTATCATACAGCGTATCCTCCGATCTATTAATCCTCCGATCTGTTATTCTCCGACTTATAATGCTAGAACTTATGCAGCTGAAAAACAGAATCCAATATTTAGGACGTTTTTATAACCTAGTTTCTATATACTCGAATGACTTAATATATTGAGTTCCCAGTTCAACTGCGCAATTCCTGAGTATATAAGAATATGGACTAATATTCCACAAATATTATAGTATTCTTATATCAAAATTACAAGAAATAATAATATGCGAATAATGTCGATATAAATTCGACATGTTGCCAATTCTTATTATAACAAAGGCATATTTAAAGATAGTGATTTTCTTTTTACTTTTATATTACTAACGAGAATAATGGACAAAATAGCCCCCAAATATTGTTTTTTTCTTGTTTACATCCTCGTTATAAATATTACTGAGTGCCAATAGATACTACCAAACAATTCCATTACTACTTAAGTAGTATAAATTAGCATGAACAAAGCTATATTTAAACATACTGATTTTAATTTACTTTTGTATTGCTCCTGAGACTCATTTATTGAATAACCTGTGAAACTCACAGTTTTAAATTAAAACATCAAAATAAACGACAAATAATAATATCAAATTATTACAGTAATTAATATAACAAGGTGATATTTAAATGAAGTGATTTTAACTTTATATTTATATTAATCTTGATATCTCTTCTATATTAATTTTCTTATAGTTTTTATAATAACCGCATTATATTTTTTAAATTAATCATATTATATACGGAAAGAGATTATTGCACTGTAATACAGGGACAATTATACTACGAATATAGAGAAGAACTTGACAGCTTATTTCAGAAATGCTTCTATTAATAAATAAAGTAAAAAGATAGGAAGAACAGAGCCTAAATACTGATTACAACAATATGTTGAATAGATATCCTGTAAAGATTATCGAAACTGCCACGATTGAGACAAAGATTGCTATTAGCTCTTTTTTCAACACCTTTTTAAGGATAACCATTTCAGGCAGGGAAACGGCTGTAACGGACATGAGGAACGCAAGAGAAGTTCCTATGGGAAGACCTTTTCCAATCAGGCTTTCTACGATAGGAATCATTGCCATAACATTTGAGTACAGTGGAACTCCAATCAGAACAGCAATCGGCACCGCAAGCAGGTTGTCCTTGCCTGCATATTTCTCTAAAATACCCTCAGGTGCATATCCGTGGAAAATGCCCCCTATGCTAACGCCTATGATTACATAGATCCATACTCTTCCCACGATGTCTTTTACGTTTTCAAAGGCAATACTTACTCGTTCCTTTACCGCCAACTCTTCGGGTTTTGCAGTCTGCTGTCCCACTTTTATCTTATAAACAAAATCCTCCACGTACCTCTCCAGCTTAAGGAGACCAATTAGAGTACCTCCAAGAACTCCCAGTATAACTCCTGATACTATATAGATTAATGTTGCTTTAAGGCCGAGAGTTGCCCAAAGAGCAGCAACTGCAGCTTCATTTACAAGAGGTGAGGTTATCAGGAAGGAAAAAGTAATTCCAAGAGGTACGCCTGCCTCTACAAACCCAATGAAAATCGGAACGGATGAACACGAGCAAAAAGGAGTTACTGTTCCGAGAAGAGACGCAAGAAAGTGATACTTAATCCCTTTTTTGTTTCCAAGCACTTTACGGGTTCTTTCAGGAGTGATATAGGTCCTGAGATAAGATATGAAAAAAATCATCACTGCAAGCAGCAAGAAAATTTTCATCACATCGTAAATAACGAAGTTAACACTCGCTGCAAGGCGTGTATCAGGTGCAATCCCGAAAACCTTGTATGTTAATTTGTCCGCAATCCATTGAAGAGGGTAAAATATATCGACCATTTTGAGTTCCTTCTTCCAGTTATTCACACTCTTTTTGTAATTTTCACTTCACTTTTATATCAATATATATTTATATAATTATCAAAAAATATAAGTTTGTCGCTCTAAGTAAATACTTTCTATACCTGAATTAGAGTGAAATTAGATTGAGACATTGTCACACCGGCGTTCAAAGCCGGTATAGTTAAAGGTTTAATATAGACTTACTAAACCATCAAGGGAGTCTTTATGAACATACTGGCACGAAAGCAATAATTGAGAGTTCAAACCTTATCAAAGGTGAATTGTAAATGCACTAATTGAGGATTTCAAATTGGTTGAATGTTCTATTTTTGGAAAGGATGAAACCTCATTTCTTAGAGCAAAGCACAGGAAACTTGGCCCAATAAAGCTCTGTTTTGAATGCTGGGAAGTAAAGCAGCAACAAGAATCTTCTTCCTTCGTGTAGCAGATGCAACTGCTGCAAATGAGTCTATTTTCAAATATATTGCAATTTACTTTCACTTTTCTTTACTCTATAATTCTCTCCAAAGCCCTGCTGGCTCTGTTCCTTGAATAAAAATATAAATCTGCCATTAAAACCGGTTAAAAAGGAAAAATTAAACCCAACAAGTTTTAGTGATAGAAACCAGCCATAAAATGGTTAAAAAACCTGTAAACAAACTTAAATTTCTGTCAGCGATTTTGTGCAGAGTGATTTTTTGTAGAGTTAAAGGGAAGGACTTCAAATTATGAGATAAAAGATTAAAATGAGATATTACTCGGATTGAAGGATTTCCATGACTTTCCCAAGAGTATCTGCTACTTCCTGGTCTTTAAGATCTTTTTCCTTGCTTTTCTTGATCCCAAGTTCGGATATTACGATTTGTCTATCAACTTTAAACCCTGCAAGTTCAAGGGTCTTGCTGGCGCAGTTTACAGGGCAACCGTTAATTGCAATAATACGATCAGAAGCTTCGGCAGACTTCATAAGTCCCGGGGCTCTTGCACCGATTCCGGCAGTGCACATAAGATTTCCTATGCCCTGCTTTTCGAGTTCGATTGCGATTCTGTTTGAGAGTTGGCCAACATTTGCTGCTCCCACACATGGGAAAATTGCCACATTTGCCGAGCCGCATGCACATTTTGTTTCTTCTGGCATGTTTTTCACACTGACCTTGGATTTATCTTAAAGTAACTGTATCCTGGATTTATCTTAAAGTGACTGTAATCCTGGATTTATCTTAAAGTGACTGTAATCCTGGATTTATCTTAAAGTGACTGTAATCCTGGATTTATCTTAAAGTGACTGTAATCCTGGATTTATCCTAAAGTAACTATAATTTTAGTTTTTAGTTCCGGGCTAATGCTTCAGTCCATTTCAACAGGTTTATTTTTTGATCCATTTTTTGATATCATCGACGCTTGGAACTTTACCTGCGACTTTAACGTCTCCGTCAATTACAAGAGCAGGAGTGACCATGACCCCGTATCCCAGAATTTTATCGAAATCCTCTACCTTGACAATTTCAGCATCTACGCCTGTTTCCTTTACAGCTTTCTCTACCATTTCTTTTGTTTTGTTACATTTTGAACATCCTGTGCCAAGTATTTCGATTTTCATTGTGTTCACCTCAATATTTCTTATTTCAAATATGTTTGAAGCAACCTATATAAAATTTCCTATTTCAAAATAATTTGAATTAAAATCCAACCTGATTGGTTCTCAAATTAAATTATTCTTGCAGGTATTTTTAAATAAAAATTTGGAAAAACAGGAAAAAACAAAGAGAAGAGAAAGTTTAGTACAGTAACAAATATAACAAAAATATTTATTATGAAAATATATTTATAGATAAGCGTTCTGCTTGAAGCCCTGTAAATTCTATTCTCATTTTGAGTGAATGTATTCTATACTGCCGACAGGGAGAGGAACATCCATGCTTCAGATATTCAAATCAACAGATTCCGGACTGACAACTCTTGACCAGGTTGAAGACGGTGCATGGATTAATCTTGTAAATCCAAACGAGCAGGAAATTCTTTCAATTTCAAAAGACCTGAATATTCCTGCTGAACATCTTAAAGCTGCACTTGATGAAGAGGAACGCTCCAGAATTGAGGTTGATGAAGGCTGTACTGTTGTATTAATAGATATACCTGTACCGAATGCTAATCAGGATGGAGGGATTTTTTATACAATTCCTCTTGGGATTATAATTAATGGCAAAAACATCGTAACGGTTTCTCTTCAGGAGAATTACGTTATTAAAAGTTTTATCGAACAGAGAATAAAATCCTTTTATACATTCAAAAAAACACGTTTTCTTTTACAGATCCTGTATAAAAACTCAAAGTTATATCTTCAATACCTCCGGAATATCGATAAAGCAAGTGATAAGATCGAATCCAAATTGCATAAATCCCTTAAAAATAAGGAATTAATCCAGCTTCTTGAGCTGGAAAAAAGCCTTGTATATTTCTCTACATCTTTAAAAAGTAATGAAATAGTCCTTGAGAAAATCCTGAGATCCACTCCTGTTAAGATGTATCCTGACGATACGGATCTTCTCGAAGATGTTATTGTAGAAAATAAGCAGGCGATTGAAATGGCAAATATTTATAGCAATATCCTGACCGGAACAATGGATGCATATGCCTCGGTTATTTCCAACAACTTAAACATTGTCATGAAATTCCTGACTTCAGTCACAATCGTTCTGTCAGTCCCAACAATGGTTGCAAGCTTTTTTGGAATGAATGTTGACGTCCCTTTCGAGAATAACCCTCATGCATTTGTGATCATTTTCATAATGACATTGTTTTTCTCGATGATTCTAGCTATAACAATGGTAAGGAAACAACTGTTCTAAGAAAAAGTTGTTCTAAAAAATGAAATATTCTGGAAAAACTGTTCTGAATAAACTATTCAAAGAAATACCGGTTCTGAAAAAAAACCACTATAAACAAAGATGTTCACAGATACTTACTATTCGAAGAAAGCAATTATTGAAAGATGGCAACTATTGAAAGATGGCAATTATTGAAAGAAGACGACTTTTCGAAGAAGACAACTATTGAAAGAAGACGACTTTTCGAAGAAGACAACTATTCGAAGAAAGCAACCGATGAAAATCTCGATTTCAAAATAAGTTCTACCTGAGCACCCGGTTTTTAATATATGTCCTCCCTTCAGAGCCTTTATTTGTTAATTTCCTACTGAAAATCCCTAAGGATTTATGTGAAAAGGAAACAATCCTGAAAGGTTGAATCAGAAAAGATAAAAGAGTCAGGGAGGGCCCCTAACTTTTTCGTTAACTGAATAAACCTGTTTTTCTCAGTGAATAGTGTCGTAGGCACATTCTCCGTGCATAGAAATATCCAGGCCTATAAGCTGTTCTTCGTCCGTAACTTTGACCGGAGTTACTACGTTTATCAACATCAGCATAACATAGGTAAACACAAATGCATAGACTGAAGTAGCTGCAACAACCACAACTTCTTTAATAAAAAACGCCGTGCCGCCGTAAAGCAATCCGTCAGCTCCTACTGGATTTATAGCCGTCGAAGCAAATACTCCAAGTAGAATTGTGCCGGTAACACCTCCAATTCCATGGACACCCCATACATCAAGGGCATCATCCCATTCCATCTTGTTTTTAAGATGTACGGCAAAGTAACAGACAACTGATCCGAGGATGCCCATTAATGCAGCCACAGGCAAAGATACTAGACCTGCTGCAGGAGTAATTGTTGCAAGGCCTGCAACTGCTCCTGTCATAAGCCCTACGAACTTTGGTTTTCTTTCCTTATACCATTCTATTATCATCCAGGTAATTGCTGCAAAAGAAGCTGCAATGTCACTGTTCAGGAATGCAAGTGAGGTAATCCCATCTACATTGAGTTCGCTCCCAGCGTTAAAGCCGTACCATCCAAACCACAGAAGAGCAGTCCCTATAGCCATTAATGGAATATTGTTTGGTTTTGTTATTTTGTTGTACTTTCTTGATCCTACGTAAAAGACCGAAGCAAGAGCTGCAAATCCAGCTGTCGCATGGACAACGATTCCGCCTGCAAAATCAAGAACTCCCATCTGTGCAAGCAGACCGCCTCCCCAGACCATATGGACGAAAGGATAGTAGACAAAAAGCTGCCAGAGAACAAGGAAAATAAGGTAAGCCTTAAAAGTAACCCGGTTTGCAAATGCTCCTGTAATCAGAGCCGGGGTGATAATTGCAAACATCATCTGGTAAGCCACGAACACAATTTCCGGGAATCCCATATCTTTGAATATTGTAGTTGGGGTAATCCCATGTAAAAACATTTTGTCCAGGTTTCCGATGATGGCACCTTCTCCCCCGCTGAAGCACAGGGAATAACCGATGAAAAACCATAAAACAGTCGTCAATCCCATCGAAACAAAACTCTGCATCATAATTCCTAAAATATTCCGCTTACAGGAAAGTCCTCCATAAAAAAATGCCAGACCAGGAGTCATTAGCATCACAAGACTTGTCGCAAGCAGCATAAAGCCTGTAGAGCCAGTATTTAACATATTATCATCCCATCTATATTTATACGATAAACTAGGAAATCTCAAATATCTTACCTTCTTCCTATGTTATCATACATAACCATTTCTACCTTCGCGTTACACGAAATCTATTTCTAGGGACTTTCAGGATAGAAATGGCTAAGATGGGTTTCCCAATGAGGAAAAATCCTACGAAAACCTAAAATTAGAAAAGTACAGGTAAAGTTTTGCCTGTACTCAAAGTCTGTACTCAAATGTTATATGCAACTTCACCATGCTGCGTTTTGTCAAGTCCGATGTTTTCTTCACTTTCGCTGACTTTAAGCCCTATAGTCCTGTTAAGTATGAATCCGATAAGGAGAGTCCCGACAGCTGCATAAACAATTGTGACGACAACGCCTTGAAGCTGGATTAACATTTGGCTGGAATTTCCAAGCAGGAGGCCAGTTCCTCCTACACTTGCAAATATACCTACCAGAAGTGCACCTACTATTCCACCTACGCCATGTACTCCAAAGGCATCCAGTGAGTCATCATATCCAAGCCTTTCTTTGAGTCCTACAGCATTGTAGCACACGAAACTTGTGATCGCACCTATAGGAATTGCTGCCATTGGCGTGACAAAACCTGCACTTGGAGTTATTGCAACAAGTCCTGCCAGAACCCCTGTAGCAAATCCCAGGGCCGTTGGATATCCTAAGTGATGCCATTCAAGAGCCATCCAGACAAATCCTGCAGCTGCTGGGGCTACAAGCGTTGTAATGAATGCAAGGGCTGCAATCTCATTTGCAGCAAGTGAGGAACCTGCGTTAAACCCGAACCATCCGAACCAGAGAAGCCCGGTTCCAAGAAGCGTCAGAGTAACGTTATGCGGCTTTAGTGGATCTACTCCAAAACCCCGCCTCTTGCCAAGGTATGTCAGAATTGCAAGTGAGGAAATACCTGAGGTTATGTGCACAACTGTGCCGCCTGCAAAGTCGAGAGCTTTCCCTGTTAGGAATCCGCCACCCCAGACCCAGTGGCAAACAGGTGCATATACGATAAGTCCCCAGAGGGCAATAAATGCAATATAAGATTTAAATTTCACACGTCCTACAATTGCACCTGAAATCAGAGCAGGTGTAATTATTGCAAACATTCCCTGAAACGCAACATAAGCATAAGTCGGAATTGTGCCAGTTACTGAATATACATCTATCCCTTTCAGGAATACATGTCCAAGGCCACCTACAAACCAGTTGCCATCTGCAAATGCAAGCGAGTAACCTATCAATACCCATTCCAGAGCCATGACGCCCATCGCAACAAATGAATGCATCATGCTGCTCAGAACGTTTTTACGCTGGACAAGCCCACCATAGAACAGTGCAAGTCCGGGAAGCATTAACAATACAAGTGCAGACGAGATTAGTACCCATACCGTGTCTGCTGCTTCAATAGCCATATTCATCCCCTCATAGAGCGCCAGGTCCGGTTTCGTTTGTCCGAATCCTTACTACGTTCTCTAAAGGCAGCACAAATATCTTACCGCTTCCGATGTAACCGTCCTTGCCTTTTGCTCCGACCTTTATGGCTTCAATAACTGATTGCAGGAACTGATCTTCCACTGCAATTTCAATCTTAACTTTTTCAAGAAGATTTGCTTCGTGTTCAGTTGCCCTGTAAATCTCTAAATGCCCCTTTTGCGCACCATAGCCGGCGACCGATGATACAGTCAGTCTATTTACTTCAAGTTTCTGAAGTTCTCGTTTGACTGCATCGAGCCTTTCCGGCCTTATCATTGCAATTATGTATTTCATCACGACCACCAATAGGTATCTTGTATCCGGTTTCTTAATATTTAAATCTGCCTATCTTGCTATTGAATATTAAAGCAGTCTCGTCCAGAAAACGCTAAAGTAAACAGGGATTTTTCTTCAATTAGAGAGCCGAAATCAGTTTTTCGATTCCCGATCTTGCTACTGAGTGTTAAAAGTGGGAGGCCTGGGAATTTGGTATGAGTTCCTTTTTCCTGTTTTCAAACATTTCTGTCAGAGAGCTTTTATTTAGTGAAAGCAAATTTAGAGATATGTTTGGAGAAATTGGAAGTGTAAAAAGCGAGGCTGATGAGACTGCTCTGCAAATTCTTTCCCTTTTTAGGGACAGCATCAGTGAAATTTGCCTGGATGAACCTGAATCCATTCCAGATTATTTCAAGCCGGAGTATTCTCATTATATCATAGTCCATACTCCCCTGAATATCCAGTTCCCTGAGAAAAGGGAAGAATGGAATATGCGTTTTTGCAGGGATGTCGGAGTTTCGGTTGTTGAACGTATCGTAACCGAAACTGACAGAATTTACGTAAGAGGACTTATGGCAATCAACGGGTCAAAAGTCTATGCTATCCTTCCTTTTATGAAAATAGATGCAGAAAAAGCAAATAGGGCAACATTTCCTGAAGACCACATGGTACGTGTGCGGGCGAAAGTGCTTCCTTCTGTGCTTCCTGATATAAAAGGAGAAACGATTCTCGATATTGGTAGCGGCTTTGGAAGCCTTACCATAGAGCTTGCAAGAAACAATCCTGATTCGAAAGTTTACGGAATCGATCTTCATGATTCTCTTACAGGCCAGTCGCAGATGAATGCTGATGTCCTTGGCGTACCGAATGTGGAATTCAGGACAGGAAGCGCCTATGCCCTTCCTTTTGAAGCTGGCTCGATGGATGTAGCTACCTGCTTTTTAATGCTTCACCACCTGGAAGACATTAAATTTGCCCTGTTCGAGATCAAGAGAGTGCTTAAAAACGGCGGCCTGTTAATAGCAGTTGAGCCGCTTGCAGAACAACACCACCACGGGCCTCAACTCTCGAAAGCAGGATGGCAAGGGCTTTTTGAAGATGTTGGCTTCGCAGTAGAGGTTGAGAGCCAGGAAGGGGCAGCGGTTCTGAAAGCTGTAAAAAGAGAATAAATCCTACAGGAAGAGAATAAACCCTACAAGAAGAGAATAAACCCTACAAGAAGAGAATAAACCCTACAAGAAGAGAATAAACCCTACAAGAAGAGAATAAACCCTACAAGAAGAGAATAAATTCTGTAAAAAGGGTAGTGTGGGCAGTGTGCCGATTTTTCTGTGAAATCACAAATCTCAAAAAGGTATTGGATCAAAAATTCCATATCGGAAGATCCATTTTTCCCATATTACACAAAAACGTGGCTTCGAATTTACAGCAAATTCGAGATACTGCCCAGAATAATCTCAATATTCTCTGTTATCTTTTAATCATTTTATCATTTAATTAGCTAATAATTTTGTTTAATGCGAACATTTTTATATATTTAGTAAGGATTTCTTTGTGTTACCATGCTGCTCTTTGGACATATTGGTATTACACTTGGAATATTTTTTGTATTTTCATATATTGCGCCACGGTTAAAGACTATCATAGACAAAAGGTATCTCGTTGTTGGAGCTCTTCTGCCTGATTTGATAGATAAACCATTAGGACTGATTGTCTTTGCATCAACGATTTCAAATGGACGCATGATAAGTCATACATTATTATTTTCTTTTGCTCTCTTCCTAATAGGATTATATTTCTATGATAAAAAAAGCGATATCGTAATTATTACCCTTGCTTCAGGTTCTTTTTTTCATCTTATGGAAGATCAGATGTGGAATACTCCAAAAACCTTATTCTGGCCTCTACTTGGATGGAGTTTTCCAAAAGATAACATTGCTAATGGGATCGCATTTTTATTAATGCTATTCAAAGAATCTTTTACACTTAACTTTTCACAAGGTTTTAGTCTTGAACACACTTTTATTCCTGAGATAATAGGAATGACGGTAGTAGTCATTTTTACTTTAAATTGGTTAAAAAACAAGTTGAGCAAAACAGTCTCTAAGGATGAGGAAATAAAAATAGAGAATGCTGAAAAACCGACTGTAGAAACAACCGTGTTTTATATCATAGGTTTCCTGGTGTTTGGACTACTTTCTGTAAGAGCCATTATAGCACTGTGAGCTACCAGCGGCTAAAGCACGTTGGCTTCCGGAGTCATTCCGCCATCTAGTATCTCAACCATTTAATTATGAATCACCTTATAAGCTGAAGTGTAAAACCCATTAAATTTCTAGATTTAATGGGATATAGATTCCCGGAGATTCCTGAATTAAAAATTTTCTTTTTTGAAGAGGAAATAAGAAGATGCATGAGCAGGCAGCTCATATTCAAAGCTTAATCCATGAGAATATCAGGTTAAACATTAAGCTGCTTCTTAAGTTACAGAAACGAAGTAGGCCAGAAATGAAAGAGGCAAAAAGGAAAATGATGGAAGTTTTGGGAACTTCCTTTTCCAATTTTTTAATAATAAATCCCACACTCCCAAGCTTGACCTTTTATTTTTTCAAATTAAGTGTTGGATTACTTAACTGTGATATAACTGGTCTTTTTTACGGTGTTACTGCCAGCCGTATTTTTTACTGTTAAGCTCACCGTGTATTTTCCTGCTTTAGTATACTTGTGCGTTGGATTATGGGTTGTTGAAGTGCTTTTGTCACCAAAGTTCCAGTACCAGGAAGTGGGTGATCCTGTGCTCTTATCAGTAAACTTCACATTCAAAGGATGTTTTCCAGTGGTTGGAGACGCAGAAAAAGCAGCAACAGGTTTTGTCACAGTTACAACATTTACGTAATTGGATTTTGTTGCGGTATTACTGCCAGCAGCATTCTTTACTGTTAAGCTCACCGTGTATTTTCCTGCTTTAGTATACTTGTGTGTTGGATTCTGGGCTGTCGAATACGTTCCATCTCCGAAACTCCATTTCCAGGAAGTGGGACTCTTTGCGCTCTTATCAGTAAATTTTACTGTTAATGGTACTTTTCCTGAAGTTGGAGACGCGGAAAAAGCAGCAACAGGTTTTGTCACAGTTACAACATTTACGTAATTGGATTTTGTTGCGGTATTACTACCAGCAGCATTTTTTACTGTTAAGCTCACCGTGTACTTTCCTGCCTTAGTATACTTGTGCGTTGGATTCTGGGCTGTCGAATACGTTCCATCTCCGAAACTCCATTTCCAGGAGGTGGGACTATTTGTGCTCTTATCAGCAAATTTTACCGTTAATGGTGCTTTTCCTGAAGTTGGGGATGCAGAGAAGGCAGCAGCCGGAGTTTTGAATATCTTGTTTCCGCTAATTACAGCATTTTTAATATTTCTTATTATAATTCCAGAAGCGGACCTTGATGTATCCACATTTATTAAGGTATTATTTTGTATTTTTACAGCGCCATTTTTGAAAGAATTTCCATCTATATATATTCCTTCCATTCCCAGATTTGCGAACGTATTTTTAGATATATCTAAGTTTACCCCGTCTATCAGGAACTTCTGATACACTCCTAAATATGAAAGATCTTTAAAAGTGTTATTGCTTATTATTATATTCCTAAAACTCCCTTTGTTTGGAAAATCAATTCCATACGTCCCTTTATTTTGAATATTATTTCTAATTATAAGCTTGTTATCTATTCCATTTCCTCCCTTATACATGTCACCTGACATACCATTAAACGTGTTATTTTCGTAAATGTGAACCCCATCATTTAAGCTGCCACGTTTAAATATTCCTCCATATCCACCATAAATTTCATTATCCGAAAAAGTGGACTGTTGCGTGCCATCTGCAAATGCATAATGTTTTAGAAGTTGCGGGTATATCTTATTTCCAGTTACGACAAAATTAATAGTAACAGCATGAGCATCAACTACATTAGCACCAGTGACCTCAGCCCCTATCAGAGTGTTATTGGTGATAAAAACGTCTCGATCTAAGGATTTGTGTTCATCTGAATTGCCTGTTATAGTATGCCTGCAATTCTCTATGTGATTATGGGTTATATTTACAAAAGCCGAACCGCTAGCTACATTTATACCATATCCACAGTCATGATGAAGTGCATTGTAAATTTCATTGTTATTAACACTCACATTAAAACAGGAATATAGACAAAGATCACCAAATCCACTATTATTGAGCCAGGAATTTGTGACTGAACTATCCTTGCAATATTGCAGAACAAGTCCATGATGAATCGTTGAAATACCTGTGTCCTCTAGCCTTATATTTTTTATATGTATCTTAATAGGCCTGTATACTTCGACCTGTACAGTCTCGGACAATTTGTAATCTCTAAGAAGTTGTTGATTTAAAGTAACGACATTTCCATTTACACCTTTAACAGCGTACATTTCCCCTGTCATTTGGTCAGGATAATCCAGAGGGCACCACTGAACATTTTTCCAAATCTTAATCAAATCGTTCTTGTGAACCTTGGAAGCATCAGTTAATACAATTTTAGATGAACCTTTTTTAGCTTTAGCAGATAGAGTTGTATTTACGATATTTGATCCATTGAAAAAAATTTCTCTATTCACTATTTCAGCCATTCCCCTATCCGGAGTTTGAAGGTGAAGGGTTACTTTCCCCTTGCCTATTATGTTCAGACTTTTACCTGTTTGATATATTTCTTCTGGGAGATAATAGTCCCCTTCCTGGATAGTTATTGTATCTCCACTTTTTGAGTAATTCAATGCTGTCTGAATGCAAGCTGAATCGTTTGCGTAATTCGGTGTATGAAAATAACCTGATCCATCTGATCCAGCCTGTTTGTCAATTACGATATTTGCCGCCAGAGCTGAAGAGCTACTTAACACAAGAAAAAAAAGAGTTAAGGTAAATATTGTCATAAGAGTTTTTAAATTTTTCATTCGAGCTTTCTCCTAAATCTGTTTAACTTAGATTGTGCCTTAAAATCAAATTTGGTTCTATAATTGGGATAAGACTTGCATACTTGAACTGAAAAAACAGTAGCGTTAAACCGTTAAATGTCTAAAGTGTAAATTCAAATCATTATGCCTAATGTCTTTTATTTTATACATCGAGTACGTAACTCATATGAAATATCTTAAGGTCAATATATGCCTGAATTTCGGAAAAATTTACATCTGAATTTAAAGTTAATATTACCCATTATCCAGTGTAGAAATGATTTGAATTTTAATACAGTCTCCTAGAGCGTGTTTTAAAACTAATTTGAGTATACAATCGAAGAAAGGGCAATCTTTGCCATAAATCTATAAACTAAACTTTTCCGAAGTTAAGCTCATAACATTGACTTTAAAAACATACTGGTCCTATAAACTTATATGAATATATAAAATCAGATAGATTAAGATTCTGATCTATAATCACCAGATTCTGGATCTCTGGACTAAAATACTGAAATCGCAGGTGAAAAAATGTCATCTACTCAAACTTAATATTCGAAATCTAGAGACTTCGATCATAAAGATGTGTTCAAAGGGTTGTAGCCAATTTTAAAATCTGGTTTTATCCGCAGGTTATTGATTTAATCTGAAAAAACGAGGTAAGAAGACACTAAGTCTTTAGCTTAGTGGTAGTTCACGCTACAGGAAAACTGCGAGAAAGGCACCATATTAAGGCAGGAACCGCTGAGTAACTACAGCCCTTAACATAAGTATTTGCATTTACTTTCTAGCCACGGAAGACACGGAAAGCATGGAAGAATTGTGCCCCCGTTTCCTTTATTCTGTGTTTTTCGTGCTTTCTGTGATTAACCTTTCAATTTAGATTGGTGAATAAATTTAGATTGGTGAAGAAATTTATGTTGGTGAAGAAATTTTGGTTCTTGACTATAGAAGCACCGGTTTTCTCCACTCATCGCATTCCTTCCATACACTCTTCTTCGCTTTTCTTCCCGGTATATGCTGCCGGTTCTGCCTGTACCGGTGCGGTGAAAGTATCGGTAGCTTCCAGGATTACATTGGTGATTCTGTCCAGCAATTCCATAGCCCCTCTATAACCTACAGTAAGGATGCGCTGTGCACCGACTCTGTCATGTATTGGCAGGCCGACCCTTACAAGAGGGATGTTTCGGGATTTTGCAATGTATCTTCCGTTGGAATTTCCGATCAGGATTTCCGGATTACATTGGCTGACTGCATCGTTAAGAGTGTCAAAGTCAATTCCATTCAGAACTACAGGTTCAATTTCCGGGTTTATTTTCTCAACTATTTGTCTGACCTTAGCTTCAAAGTCTCGACTTTTACTTCCGGTTGCTATCAGAACCGGGTTCATCCCAAGTTCCAGCATGAAAGTTGTGAGGCTAAATACAAAATCAGGATCTCCATAAACCGCGGCTTTTACCCCATACAGGTACTTGTGCACATCAACCATAGCATCGAGGAGCCTGCCCCTTTCTTTTAGATATTTTACAGGAATCGGACAGCCGAGAATTTTGACCAGCTCAGTGAAGAAACTGTCAGTATTTGAAAGCCCAACTGGGATTGGAACACTATACCCGGGCACGTCGTGTGATTCTTCCAGATATTTAACTGCTAAGTTCTTACTAACTATACCCAGGCCCAGGCTTGCCTGACTGTTTGGCATGTCAGCAATTTCGGAAAGTGTGGTACCACCCGGTGCAATTCTCGGGATGTCTTCTCTTAATGGAGCATCGAAGGTTTCGGAGATATCAGGCAGGAAAATATAATCGCCAGCCATAACCTCAAAGATCTCTTTGAGTTCACGTACATCAGCAGGGGAGAGGCTTTCAACAGGGATGACGTTAAGTCTTTCATTCGGGACTTTTAAGGAGCTCTCTTCTCTAGGTTTTTCCGCAAATTTCCTGACAACTGCGTCCAGGGCTTTTATATATCCGCTTACGTGGCTTTCCCCGTAGCTAGGAGTGGAAACCGGAATAATTATAATATCTTTCTCAAGGTCATCTCCAATTCCTTCCTCTTCTTTAAACTCACGGATAATTGCAGGTACATCGTCCCCAATTGTTTCGGCAAGGCAGGTCGTAGCGACTCCGATTACTTTCGGATTGTACCTGTTAATCACATTTCTCAATCCTTTTTTCAGGTTTTCCTTGCCTCCGTATACTGCTCCTTTTTCACTGAGCGAGCTTGATGCAATATCCACAGGTTCCCTGAAGTGGTGGGCAAGAAGCAGACGCATATAGGTACTGCAGCCCTGAGAACCGTGGTAGAGAACCATAGTATTCTCGATTCCCTTGAAAGCAAGGGCACTTCCCATGGGCTGGCACATAACACAGGGGTTCACAGTTGCATAGTTTCTTTTCGTCATCTCAATGCCTCCTCATACCTGACTCTCAACTGCAGCCTCGGATTTCTGGTGCAAAAGTTCAGGTTTCAGGAGCATGCCTTTACACTCTTTTGCGTAATTTTCTCTGGAAATCCTTTCTTCTACTGCCGCTTTCTCTATTCTGCCTGATTTCTTCTCTGATTCCATTGCTTCGGGTATCAGGACCCGCTGCCTGACAGCTTTCCAGACAGGGCTGCTTATGGAAGCATCCACTTCCCGCGCAAAGTTTACAAAACCGTCAAAACCTTCGAACTCCACCACCCTGTCGTGATTAAAGTCACAGAAAGCAATGCCCAGTTTATATGCAATAAATCTCTCCTTTACGCCTGCAACCATCAGGTCGGCTTTCTGTTTCACGAGCAATTCGGCAAGTTCAAGGGGATTTGCGTCATCAACAATGACTGTCCCATCCCTTACCGAATAACTGATCTGCTCATAATCCTCTTTTTTCCCGGTCTGGGTCCCGATAATAACGACTTCCATACCAAGTTCGGCAAAACCTTTGATAAGCGTGAGAGCTTTTGCAGGCCCTCCCATGTAAATGGCGGCCTTCTTTCCTTTGACCCTTTCCCGGACTCTGGAAATTTCAGGCATTATACGGTTTATTTCAGTTTCCAGGATTTTTTCGGCCTGCTTTTTCATCTCCTCGGAACCAAAGTAATCCGCAGTTCTTCGTAAGGCTAAGGAGATATCTTCAATTCCGAAGAAACTTGCGTTTAAGTAGGGAATTCCATATTCCGCCTGCATCCATTTTGCAAGATAGGTCATGGACCCACTGCACTGGACGAGGTTAAGGTCAGCTTCAGCTGCTCTTGATATGGCTTTTGCAGTTGAGTCTCCTGTCATTGAGACTATGACCTCAATTCCCATCTGCTCAAAGAGGGGCTTTACGAGCCAGACATCTCCGGCTACGTTAAAGTCCCCTAAAATGTTAATCTTTGGCTTTATGGTTTCAGGAACTCTGGGGCCTTTCTTCTTAATTTCATCTTCCGAAGGTCTTTTGATCAATCTTTTTAAGGCGTCACAGGCAGCTTTGTATCCGTCGGACTTATTGCCTTTGAAGCCTTCGGATTTTACAGGAATTACATGGATGTTGTGTTTCTGGCTTGCAGTTTTGCACACGGACTCCATATCATCTCCAATGATTCCAACTATGCACGTGGAATAAACGAAAATAACAGGAGGGTGGTAGAGCTCCACCAGTTCATCAATTGCATTTGAAAGCTTTTTCTCTCCTCCGAAGACTACATCGATCTCTTTCATATCCGTGCTAAAGCTGGTGCGGTTTGTTTCAATCCCGCTGGATTTTGCACCTCTTATGTCCCAGGTATAGCCTGCACAGCCGATTGGGCCGTGGACCAGGTGAACAGCATCGGTTACAGGGTTTAAGACAACCCTGGCTCCCGAATAAACACAGGCTCGCTGGCTGATAGCTCCTGCAAGAGAGTTATTATCACAGGTAAGAGGAATTTCCTGCCCTTTTTCCTGTTTTCTAGCAATATATGGCTTTCTTTCTTCTAGAGTATCCACTATCCCAATTTTCTCTTTCATTTCCTTCACTCCCCTCTGCTTCGGTTTTGAGGTTTGCGGCAGTTTCCCAGTGATTCTATTAATTTTTTGAAAATATGATTTACTGGATGGTTTCAAGCAGCCAGTCCGGAGCATCCCTGTCTTTCCTTTCAAGCAGGGTATTTCCTATACGCTCTACCAGTCTCGCAGCCCCTGCATATCCCATGATCGGGAAGTAGTGCAGGTTTGCTCTATCCATAATCGGGAAACCTACCCTGACCAGGGGAACATCCTCTGCCCTTGCTATGAATTTCCCGTAGGTATTACCGATAAGGAGATCCACAGGCTTTCTCTTGATTATCTGGTGGAGGGTAAACATGTCTCCTCCGGAAATTACATCAGCTTCCGGATACTCCGGCCCTATGAGTCCTTCGACCTCTTTTTCAAACTCCGAATTATGGGTTCCTGTAAGTACTACAGCAGGTTCCATGCCCATTTCCATCACAAGACTGGTCAGGCCTGTAAGGATATCCGGGTCCCCGTAAATGGCTACCCTTTTCCCGTGGTAGTGTGGATGGGCATCAGTCATCATATCCACAAGCCTTCCCCTCTCATCTTCAAGCTCGGGGGGAATTGCTACATTAGCAAGTTTTGCCGCGTTCATTACGAAACGGTCGGTGTTCCTGATCCCTATGGGAGTAGGCCCTATTTTTGCCGGGACTTTATAGCGGTTTTCAAGGATCTTTGCAGCCGAGCCTCCTGCCATCCTGCAAAGAGCAATTGTCCCAACTGAATTTGCGGAATCCTCTATGTCTCCTATCGGAGTCCCACCTTTTGGATACATCCCAGGTTCGCCAGTCAGAGGTGCATCAAAGACGTCAGTCGTATCGGGAAACACAATGCTGGAAATTCCCATTATTGAGAGTATGCGTTTCATTTCCCGTATGTCCCCAGGTTCTACAAAACCGGGGATGAGGTTTAGTTTCCCGTTTGGTTTGCTCTTTTTGGCAAAGGTGGTTACAAAGGACTTTACCATATTATCATAGCCGGTAATATGGGTGCCCACGTAACTAGGGGTAGAAGCTGCACAGATCTTAATAGAAGGGTCTATGAGTTCTTCAGCCTGTACATCTTCTAAGATGACCCCTACGTCGTCACCTATTGTTTCGGCTACACAAGTGGTATGGATGGCGACTACTTCAGGTTTGTATATTGTAGTCAGGTTTACTAGTGCTTCCTTAAGGTTTGCAGCGCCTCCGAAAACGGCAGTTCCTTCAGAAAAACTGCTGGTGGTTGCCAGTGCAGCTTCTCGGTAGTGTCTGCTTAAGCACATACGCAGATAGGAGAGGCATCCCTGGGATCCGTGACTGTGCGGCATGCAGTTGTGTACACCAAGAGCTGCATAGACTGCTCCTATTGGCTGGCAGATTTTTGCAGGATTAATGGTTACTGCTTCTCTGGTTACTTCTTCACATGGGGTATAGTCTAACATTTTTCTCCCTCTTATTCTACATTTTCTGCTTTCCAGGGCGGGCGTATAAACTTCCAGGTTGGGCTGTGCAGAGCCATATCAATATCCCTTGCAAAGTTCAAAACTCCGGAAAAGCCTGTATATCTTCCACTGTAATCATACGAATGGATCTGCCTTGACGGGACCCCAAGTTTCTGAGCCCAGTACTTATCCTTGATACCGGAACAGAAGATATCGGGTTTAAGGGTTTTTACAAGGATTTCAGTCTCGTGGTGGTTAAGATCATCGATAACAATGGTTCCATCTCTTGCTTCCGGGAAAAGGCCTTCATATTCCATGAGTCCAATTTTCTTTTTCAGTTCTTCAATTCTTCCAGGACTTATTGAGGGTTTGGTATTTTCGTCCCTTTCGTAATGTACATCTTCAAGAATTGAGCCAAGAGCCTTTTCTTTGATCTGAGGGATAATCTGCCTGCCTTCGTAGTCGTCTCTGTGAGCAAATTGATAGCCTGCAACAATCACTTTCATGCCAAGTTCCTCAAAGAGATTTATATAGTGATGCGATCTAGAACCTCCGGCATAGACAAAGGCAGTTTTTCCCTTGAGTTTTTTCCTGTATTTTTCGATATCTTCTGCATATTTTGCTTTTTCTTCAGCAATGACTTCTTCTGTCTTCCGGGTAAGTTCCGGGTTGTCAAAGAACTCTGCCATTTTCCGCAGGGATTTTTCAGTTCCTTTCGTACCGATGTAATTTACTTTCAGCCAGGGAACACCGTATTTTTCTTCCATCATCCGGTTAGTGTAGTTAATGGAACGGTGGCAAAGCAGAATACTTAGTTTTGCCTGATGGGCCTGTGAGATCCTGTGGAATGAACCGTCTCCGGTTAAACTTGAGACAATTCTGTACCCAATTTTTTCAAAAATTGGTTTGACTTCCCAGAGATCTCCTCCAATATTGTACTCTCCAAAGACGTTTATATCAAAAGGTGTTGGACTTTTAATATCTTCAGTCCCAATGAGGTGTTCCATCAGGGCGTTGCTTGCGATGTGGTGGCCTGCCGACTGGCTAACTCCTCTATATCCCTCGCAACGGGCGGGAATTACCTTGATCCCATGCTCCTTTTCAGCTTCTCTGGCAACGGATTCAATGTCATCTCCGATAAGCCCTACAGGGCAGGTTGCGCAGATAGTGATAGCTTCAGGGTGGAAAATTTTCACAACTTCGTCAATAGCCTTTTTGAGCTTCTTTTCTCCTCCAAAGACAATATCGGTTTCCTTCATGTCAGTGCATACGCAGTAATTCATGAAGTTATCTCCACCCTCTTCTGCCTTTGCAAAGTTTCGTCTGGTGCCCCAGGTATAATATGCACAGCCTATAGGACCGTGAACGAGGTGTACCATATCCTTGATCGGCCCGAAAACCACACCCTTGGTACCTGCAAAAGCGCATCCGCGGTTTGTAAGGATGCCAGGAATTACCTTGTCGTCGGCTTCGATGTGTTGTTCAGTGGAACAATTCCTGACAACTATGTGTTTTCTTCTGTTCCTTGAAGCTTTTTCCGGGAGCACTTTTAACATATCATCGACAAGCTTTTGTTCTTCTTCAATTCTAGAATCTATTTCTGCTCCCATTATACCAGCTCCTTATTTACTGTCGCCTCTCCGCTTTCTCCAGTCCGGATACGGATTGCTTCAGTAACGCCTGACACGAAAATCTTTCCATCTCCTACATTTCCGGTCTGGTTAACTTCTATGATTTTCTGTACCACTTCGTTTACGTTTTCGTCATCCACAACAATTGTGAACATGCGTTTTGGAATAAAGCGAATACAGGTCTCAGCTTCCTTTTCCGGATCTGGCAGAGGTGGATTAAACTCAAAGCAGAGTCCTCTTTGTTTCCCACGGCCCATAACCCTTCTTACAGTAAACGAAGGAAAGCCGCATTCAAGCAGGACATCTTTAGTTTTCTGGACTTTATTCATCCTGATTATCGCAGTAATCTCTTTCATGGGATTTTCCTCCGAAAATCCGGCTTTAAAGCCCTGGTTTTCCAGTCCTTATGGTATAGGCTTCTTCCACAGGGGTTACGAAAATCCTACCATCTCCGTATTTTCCGGTCCTGGCGGACTTCATTATTGTTTCTATAGCCTTATCCTTATGTTCGTCTTCTACCACCATTAGAAGCATGGTCTTCTGCAGTTCATCGTAGTTGATGTCTGCTATATGGATCCCTTTCTGCTTCCCTCTCCCAAAGACTTCCATTTTTGTAAGGGAAATACATCCCTCTTTTTCAAGGCACTCGATAACTTTAGTTTCCATGCCTGGCCTGATGATTGCACGTATCATCTGCATAATTTTTAACTCCTCTTCAATAAACAATTATAGATCTACAGTTCCGAACTCAACCATCAGAGCTCAACAATTCCGAATTCCACCATCATGGCTTCCAGTTCTTCCATTGGAAGTGGAGTCGGGACAACAAGTTTGGTGTTATCCTGGACGTTGTGGGCAAGGGTAAGGTACTCTTTTGCCTGGTTGGATTCGGGATCGAAATGAATTACAGTTTTTCTGTTGATTTCTGCCCTCTGGACAATGTTATCTCTGGGTATGAAGTGAATTAACTGGCTTCCAAGTTTCTTTGCGAAAGCTTCGAGGAGTTCACGTTCTCCATCCACATTCCTGCTGTTGCAGATGATGCCTCCCAGACGGGCTCCACCTTTGGCAAACTTTGCAAGTCCTTTACAGATGTTATTTGCAGCATAGATAGCCATCAGTTCTCCACTGGCAACTATGTAAATCTCTTTGGCTTTTCCTTCGCGGATAGGCATTGCAAACCCACCGCATACGACGTCACCAAGTACGTCGTAGAATACATAATCGAGGTCTTCGGTATATGCTCCAAGGTTTTCGAGCAGTCCGATTGAAGTGATAATTCCCCTGCCTGCACATCCTACACCTGGTTCAGGCCCTCCGGATTCCACACACTTTATGCCGCCAAAGCCTGGCTGCAAGACAGTATCAAGGTCAACTCCTTCATCTCCTTCACTTCTCAGTGTATCAAGTACAGTCTTCTGGTTCAGGCCGCCAAGCAGCATTCTGGTGGAGTCTGCTTTTGGGTCGCATCCTACAAGCAAAATTTTATTGCCCATGGTCGAAAGGGCCGCAGTTAAATTTTGCGTGGTAGTGGATTTTCCGATTCCACCTTTTCCGTAAATTGCTATCTGTCTCATTTTTTCCTTGCTCCTTAATTCTTTCTTCGGCACAGGAAGCCGGTAACCGTTGTACTATGTAATAGTATTTATATCTTTCTCTTAGTTGGGGTATTTGATATACTTAATTGAGACTGTTTGCGAGCTTCGGGAAAGGATTAATAAACAATTCCCTATAAATTGCAAAGCTAAAAAGAATAACAGGAAGACCTTTTGATGATCCCTGAAGCCTCTTATGATGTAGTCGTTGTGGGTGCAGGCCCTGCAGGTTCCACATCAGCCCTGTATGCTGCAAAGAACGGCGCCTCGGTGCTTCTTCTTGATAAAAAAAGAGAAATAGGAAGCCCTATTCAATGTGCTGGTTTCCTTCCCGATGCTTCGGAAGTCCAGGCCCTGCTCCGTGAGGCCAGACTTCCGGATACGCTAAAAAACTATCCTGATTCCTGTGTGCTGCAGCGAATTGATACTCAGCGTATTGTCACTCCAAACTGTAATATAAAAGAATTCGCTGTCAAGGGGACAGTCCTTGACCGGCGCAGGTATGACCAGTTCCTTTCCGAACAGGCAGCAAGAGCAGGAGCTGAACTGATGATTAAAACTCGCGTAACGAAAATTGAAGGAACGACTGTTGAAACTTCAGGAGTCTTTGGGAAATATAGAATTAAAGCGAAAGCGATTATTGGAGCTGACGGCCCGAATTCTCTGGTAGCAAAATCAAAAGGGCTTGCCCTTAAGCCCGAATCAAGGGAAAACTCGGTTGCTCTTGAATACCAGATCAGAAATGTGGATATTGATCCCTCTTCTCTGGAAATGTATTTCGGAAAGGATTTTGTGCCTGGCGGCTATGCCTGGATTTTTCCCGAAGGTCAGGACCGGGCAAATGTCGGAATAGGAATCCGAAGCGGCATGGCTGAAAAAGGAGTCTCTGCAAAAGAATACCTGCACCGTTTTATGCGGGACCATCCGCTTGCAGGACCAAAACTGAAAAACTGCATAATCATGAACGTTATTGCAGGCATTATCCCTGTAAATGGCGCTCCTGAAAGAACCGCAACTGAAAACACGTTGATTGTAGGGGACGCAGCAGGTCATATTTTTGCAACAAACGGAGGTGGAATTCCTCCTGCAATGATTGCGGGAAAAGTAGCAGGAGAAACGGCAGCCGAATTTGCAGCCGGAGAGTGCAGGCTTGAAGAATACGACCGTCGCTGGCGAGCTCAGTTCGGATCCGCACTGGAAACATCGGTGCAGGCAAGGAAGCTTATGGATGGGATTATGAAATCCGATATGCTCATGAATGCAGCTTTCAAACTTATTTCCCCTGAACAGATGAAAGTCATGCAATGCGGGAAACTCCCAGGCCCCGTAAAACTTGGACTCCAGGCGCTAACTCGTGGAAAGAAGTAACTGGTATGAACTGGTATGAAATAAAAGGAAATAATGCAAGCCTTTTCAAAAACTGCTTGCCCGCAAGCCTTTTCAAAAAAGGCTTGAGCGAAAACGAGGCAACTTTTGAATTTGAAGACCTTATCCCCAAACCCTATTCGGCGTGATCACAACCCTTTTGAAAAAAGGCTTCCAAAAACTCCAGCAACAACATGGTCGGCGTGATCAACCGGCGCAACGGTTGCGGGTCAACGGTTGCGGGTCAACGGTTGATCGAAAACAACGTATTTGGGCCTCTTCTTTTACGTTTCGTTCTCTTCTGTAATTGTTTCTCCTCCCCTCCCTCCGGCTCTTGCTTCGGATGCCTTCATCTTTCTTAATTCAGTTTCTGCATCTTCTTTATTGTACCTGGCTTCCGGGTAGACAGGTCGGATCTCAAGGGCTTTGTCAAACGAGGCAATAGCTTCTTCGTACTGTCTGAGAATTACATATTCAAGCCCTCTGAGGTTCCAGACTCCTGCAAAATCAGGTTTCAGTTTCAGAACCTTATCGAAATACTCAATCTTTTTCTCGGGATCGGTTTCGCTGGTCGCAAGCCTATACCATTCTTCTGCGGTCTTGCCCTCAATTTTCTTTTTGAATAAGCTGTCTAAAAATCCCAATAGTATCACTCCCTATTTAGAAGATTGGTCTGACAGGTAGAAATAGATGATTATTCTTTTAGCCGGAGTGGCAAAAAGAAAATTAAATCAAAATAGGGAATAAAAGTAGCATGGCATGAAATAAAATAAGGATGTCAAATCAAACATTAGGATGTCATATCGAAACATTAAAGATGTAAAATCTAAACATAAACAGGGTCAGACATCGCGGAATTAATATTGAGAATGCAGAATATTAACAAATTAAGGATATTTAAAAAAGAAAAAATTTAGGAGCTTACTGTGAAAGCATCTGTGTTTCATTAAGTAAGCTTCTAAAGTCGGAAGTAATCATCATTTTGGTAATGTTTCCTGAGGTAGTTACGTTATAGGTTACTCCGCGTTCGGTGGAGTTTGTCTGCAGAGCCTTAATCTTTTCAGTGAAGTTGGATTCGGGATTAAGGTAAAGGGACGTCTGACTGTAACTGCCGTCATCCAGTTTCCTGAGATCCATGTAGATCTGATCAGCCTGCATAGTGGAATTATTTGTCTTTGTGGCTAATTCCTGGTAGAGGCTTCCTTCAGGATTTGCCTGGCTCAGGAGGCTATTGTATTCGGTTGAAGCAGTTGCATTTCCTTCCAGCACGTCAATCACATCTTGTACGCTCTGGCGAGAGCCAAGGATCACAGGGCTTCCGGCTACATTCCAAATGTCATATGTATTGTTTGTCCTTGCAAGGAGACTGTAGTTATCGTACTGAACTGCTCCCCAGGGCATTAACATTTTCTGCTCCGGAATCTGGTGGAGTTCGAACCCGTTACCATCAGCATACCGTGCCCCATAGCGTTTGGTTACGTCTACCCCATATAGAGAGTACATCATTGTTTTATTCCCAAAAACCTGTTCAAATGGAGTTCCTGTCGTTCTCTGCAGGTCTATGTATGATGCACTTACTACCCCTTCAGGGGACATGTTTAACCCGTCGGCAATGGAGTTGAATTCATGGTGGACCTGTCTGCCAGGAATTTGAGAAAAAGCGATCGTATTATTTTCCTCTATATTTCCGGAAGAAGAATTATTATCACTCTTATCTTTATTTGAGTTACCTGAAAAGAAGATCGCACCGGCTGACAAAAGCATTGTTAATGCCAAAAAAACAGCCAGATATCTCTGGTTTTTTGTTGCTGGGTTCTTTTGTTTCATAAATGAAACCTCATCACATAAATTTAATTTTTCTGACAGTAGAGATCATGCACCTGAGATCTAAACATATTGCCTTAAACATTTGACAGTATAAATCATGCCCTGATATCTAAATATATCGGCTTAAACATTCTGGCAGTAAAAATCATGCACTTGATATCTAAACATATCGGCTTAAACATACTGTTTGAGATTTGTTGAGATAAGAACTTTTCCTGATGTTTTTCCCATAAAACCAAATACTGGATCTCAGATCGGAAATTGGGTTTAAACTGGAGTTGCTTACCACGAATGGATATACCGCCTTTTTCACTCAAGGGTGAGGATTTTAAGCATATTTGTGCCTCCGGGTTTTCCTGAAGATGGGCCCTGGGTGAAAACAATAATGTCTCCACTTTTTACAAATCCAAGTTCTTTGGCTTTCTCAATAGTCTCTTTTTTCCAGCTTTCAATTTTTTCTTTCACAGTAATGGGATAAACACCATAGGATAAAGAGAGGAAACCGCAGGTTCTCGGGACGCGGCTGAAAGCAAGGATCCAGGTATCAGGCTTGAAGCGTGAAATCCTGCGGGGAGTTGCTCCGCTTCTCGTGGGAGTCAGTACGGCTGCAACCGGCAGTTTTTGCAGGGCTTCATGCACCTGGAGGGTTATTACCTCATCTACTGACATCTCTCTTGCCGTTATGCCCTTGATAATAGTATCAAGTCCCCATTTTGTCCTGGAACGCCAGTCTTCTGTGGTTTTTGCAATTTTTGCCATCATTTCAACAGCTTCCACAGGATAATTACCAACTGCCGTCTCTTCCGAAAGCATAACCGCATCCGTGCCGTCAAGGATTGCATTGGCAACATCGGTTGCCTCTGCGCGGGTAGGCCTTATATTATCAGTCATTGAAGCCAGCATTTGAGTGGCTGTAATTACCGGAATTCCAAGAAGTTTTGCACTATGGATAAGTTCCTTCTGGACTGAAGGAACCTCCTGAATAGGAATTTCGACCCCGAGGTCTCCTCTGGCAACCATGAGCGCATCGGTTTCTTTTAGAATTTCCTGGATATTCTCTACAGCCTGCCTGCGTTCGATTTTAGCAACAATATATACAGACTTTTCTTTAGCTGCAGCAAAATTCCGGACTTTACGAATATCTTCCGCACTTTCTATGAAAGAAATGCTGACAGTGTCGATTCCCTCACTAAGGGCAAATTCAAGAATATTAAGATCCTTTCCCGTTATAGGATCAACTAAGATCTTTGCACCTGGTAGATTTAGCCCTTTATGAGAATAGAGTGGACCCCCTATAAGGACCTCACAAAGCACATCTTTTCCCGAAATTTCCAGGCAGCGAAGCTGGATAAAACCGTCACTTAAGTAAATAATGCTCCCCGGGACCACGCTTTCCGGAAGCTGCTTGTAGCTTACAGGAATGCGTGTCTCATTTCCGGTAGTCTCGTCAACCGTAAGAGTCACAGAGTTTCCTTTATGGAGCACGATAGGTTCTTTTTCCAGTTCGCCTATGCGGATCTTCGGGCCTGGCAGGTCAGCGAGAATCGCAACTGTCCTGTCAAGCTCCTCTGCGACCTTGCGGACTCTCCGGATTACTTCGCTATGGCTTTCGAAATTACCGTGGGAAAAATTGATCCTTGCTACGTTCATGCCAGCAAGCACAAGTTTCCTGATCACTTCCTCAGAAGAGGAAGAAGGGCCTATGGTGCAGACGATCTTTGTTTTATGGTCTGGAATTTGCATATTTTCACGACCTTTAATGCCCAACCTTTTATGAATAATATTTTAAAAATACATCTACCTTCTAATATATGCATATATTTGTACCTTGATATCAATTATTAAGAAAAGTTATTCATAAGAATTACAACAAGATACTATAAAATTTATGGTTTAAGTTAGCTTTATACAATTAGAAATTTAATATTTATTTCACAATGAACCTGCTAACTTCGAACATATAAAAGTAATATGTTTAACTAATTCTAACAGATAGACACTCAGTACTAGATGTCGTGTTTTTTAAAAATGACTCTCCTGAATCGTTTTTTTCTTTGTTTTCTTTGATATTTGTGTCTTTTTTGGGAATACACAGATAAAATGAGGACTTTTTATTTACCCTTGTATATCTTCAGAGCCTCTTCGACGGTTGCATTTTCAACGGTTATTGCATAGACAGCATTGCACATTCGAACAGCTTCATCAAGCGGTTTCTGGTGAATATTTCTTCCAGTTGCATTCCCCTTGGCTCCAGAGACGTGGATCTGGTCATAGAGTTTTTTAAGAAAAACTTCAGCTTCGTCGCTCGTGCCACCTGCACAAACTACTCTAGTACGTCCTGCAGCTTTAATAGCTTCCTTGAAGATCTCGGCAGATTTTTCTCCTTCTTTTTTTGGATAGTTAACCTTCACAAAGTCCGCGCCAAGGCAAGCTCCGACTCCTGTTGCTCCTGCAATCAAGTGTGGGTTCTTTTCATCCTTCACAGCGCTGCCACGCGGATAGATCCAGAGTACTGAAACCATTCCACGTTGGTGAGCGTCATATATTATTTGAGCGGCCTGTACGATCATTTCGGCTTCGAATTCACTACCAAGGTATATTGTATATCCCACACCAAGAATATTAAGCCCACTGTTTTCTTTAAACTCAACAATCTGGTCAACGTCATACCAGAGGTTGCTGAAAGGATCAGCCTGCTCTGTTTCAATAAGGTTAGTTTTGGAATTTAACTTTACAAGATAAGGCACATCCCTGTAGTCCATGCCGTAACGGGCAATAAGCCCTAACTGGGATGCAAAAACTCCTATTTTCCCTTGGGATGCTATCCTAAAAAGGTGTTCGGGATCAGCATCGTCTTCAGGCACTCCCTCTCCATAAAAATCATCGTTCAAGTGTTCTACTTTTTGATCTCCGGCAAACAGCATAAGTCTGCCTGTACCTTTTGTAATCTCCATATAGTTCTTTACGTATATATCACGCATTGACTTTGGGATATCCAAAGGTACAATTATATTTTCTTTATTGATTGAAATCATATTTATAAACCTCAGTCTGGTTGAACCAGGGAAAGTAGTTTTCGAAGCTTCTTAATAAGTATTCCAGATCATCATTTTCAGGTATTCTTCTCTATAAAAGTTATTCTGTTTGAGTATTCTATGTTTTGTTTTCTATAAACAGCATGAACTTGTCTATTTTGTGTAACCTTAATTTATTGTTTTTGACATCTTTACCACTTATTAAACAAAGGATATTTGAAGGTACGATCACATCTTCCTTATTGATTGAAACCATATCACAGACCTCAATGTAAATTGCCGGCAAGAATTAGTTATCTAAACTCTTACTTACTATTACTTCTTACGAACTTATTAATTTTTTGAACTGTGATGTGTTTCTTCATTCTTTTCATATTTACTAAATTATTGAATATTTGAAGGCTGTTACTAACAAATTATGCCCTAATTCTACTTGCTCTCAATTCAAAAGCTTCTAAAGTTTTATTTTTCTACTATTTGGATCTCAACTTTTTAGTAATTAATCACGCTTCCAATTATGAAAACAACCCTAAAAATATATCTCCCGCTTTTGTGGTCATGTACGTTACTATAAACACATAAATATAAACTTTTCGTCACTAACAGGTAATGGCTAAACCGAGAAATCAATGCATTAAACATATAGCAATCTGAATATATTAACTCGTGTCTTATATTTATTTTTTCTTCTTAAAAATGGATCGTCCATCATTATGCGGTTGATGTTTTCATGATTAATTTTCCAGTGCTAGAAATACTTCATGTTTCGTACATCAAGCATGCTATTAACCTTACTTAACTGCAAAAAAGGTATGATGCGCCACTAAAAGTGTTTTGGAAATAACATCAACTAACTAATAGTGCATGACCTAAAAATGGGTAGTCCATCATTTGCTAATTGGTATTAATCCAAAATAATCGAAATACAATTTACAGCTATTCCTTTTCCGCATCTTTTGCACTACTGTGACCGGTTGGCCGTAAGATCATATAAACGCAAGCAAAAACCATGTTTGATACTATGCCATGAAAACATCAATCAAGTATTAGTGGACGATCAATTGGTTTTAAATCGAGATTTTAAGAATCATATTCTAAACAGAAATCAAGCGAAAAAGATGTATTAACCTACATTCGGCAGCAAGCACATCCCAACATTTAAATATCTTTAATTGTTATTTTTTGTAGGTTCAGTTAAAAACCAGTATCATACGGACTATGTATATAGCAGGGTTTGTCTGTTATCTCAATTATTATAAATATATATTAATTATGTCATGGTTAACATTTAGTAATTTTTGATTTAAATGGAATTTCAAAAGTTCTGAAAAAAACGATATCAATAGAAAAATTGAATGGATTTTTATGTCGACCTGCCGAAAGCAGGTATTAATACACTGATGAATCAAAATCCAAAAATTACAAATAGGATGTATATTTTTAAATTGTATGAAAAATAGAAGCATGAAGACATTTACACTTCTAAGATGTATGCTTCTGTCAGATTAAAACTATATAAGAATTACTGCAGATTTTTATCATATGGGAACTTTCTTTTTTGCACGTGTAGCATTTTAAAGTATTCTTCTTTGGATATGTTGAAAACATTTTTTCCTCTTTTATTTTTGAACCCATAAGGTAACATTTTCTCAATAATTTCAATATTTGAATCTGATGTTTCACGACAGTACAAAGGAGTAAATAATATCTCACAGTTCTTTTTAAGTTCCCTATTTATGAAATTTGAAGCTTGAATTGAAGTGCTAGACGAAAAAACTAGATCATCTACAAGTAAAATTGTAATTTCTCTTTGTTTCTTATTTAAGACTTCCATTACCGCCTTATTGTATTCATTATCAAAAAAATAACAGTTTGAATCCTCAGTGTTATTACTTTTACCGCGATGAGCCCACAAAGATAGGATTGGGATTGGAGTACTTTTGAATAATGCACGACCAAGTAAATCTGCAACCAGTAGACCACCATTGGAAATTCCAAAAACAACGTCTGGAACAAAACGCCCATTAGTGAAAGGATCATCTAGCAGTTTAATCAAATCCTTAATATGCAACCACCACTCATCCCAAGACAAATAATCGTCATTAGATTGACCTATACTTGTCAATATGCCCGGGATATGGACTTGCATGTTTGGAAAAATTTCAAACACTAAACTATCGTTATTTGTATTCTTTGCATTATCTGTGCCTAATATCAAAAACTGGAATAAGTTTTTTATGGCATGAGTTGGTTTAAAACAATCATAAGTAATACATCTATATCCATTAATATCAAAAGGAATTTCTGTTGTCCTCTGTCTTAATAAAATTGTATTTTTATTTTTTAAACTGTATCGGATGCCGAGTTCAAAAAATACATTGGGATTTAAACCAGTAATGTCAACAATGCAGATTTTCGACTTGGCTATATGTTCAATCATACTTCTTGTGATTGATCCTGTAGCCGGATTTTCAACCTCACGAATTACTTTTACACTTTGTTTTGTTTCTTTTTCAAACTCTTTAATTGCCGGGTAGATTATATGATTATAAACATAATCCGATTCATCAACTCCCCTTGAATACTCCCCTTTTGAACCATAAGGCATTATCACAAAACATTCATAATCTCGTCTTTTGTCACCACTTTTATACTCACATCTTTCAGCAGCTGTATCTGCAGAACTTTGCAGTTTCTGAGTCCCTTTTTCATCTAATATATCTTCCGATCTACTTAGTAGGTTTTGAACTTTTCTTTCATCTGAATTCGTTTTTGAAGCATTATCTGGATTAATAATGGGTTCTTTGGGGGAAGGCATTATAAGAATTCTCCATTATATATTTCATTAATTTTTTTAAATAGAATAAACTACTTATTATTTCTGCCTATTAAAACTTTTTTGAAGAAAAAAATAATATTATTAAATTTTACCCTATAAAATAGACTTATACACGATTGATAAAGCTGAATAAAATAGTAACATGAAACTTCAAAACTCTAAATCGTAAAATTAGGGTTCTAGAGATTTTTTAGGTTCTTCGCTGTTTCGAGTGGGTAATTTATATCCACTTTCTATATGTGAGAGTGACATATCTAATATTTAGAAACGTTTGTTGTTGAAAATCACATTCAAGATCGATGTTTTTTATTTTGACCGAGCAACTGTGTAACTACGCAATTATTTTCAACCCATACAAAACAGCGGAGAGCCTATTTTTATTTACTTATTGCATATCATTTCCATCATCACAGTCTGGGCAGAAGATTGTGACTCTGTTGATTCGTTGGATGTACAAAAACTAATTTATGAATTGTAATCATAGGTTTAACTGAACTTCCAAAGATGTTGTCTAATGATTCCTCTCGCTGTGTAAGAATAGAGACACGGGAAAAGTCTTTGATATAACGCTCTATACTTTGTAACGAATGTCGTGTTGATCTCTGGATCTCAGTTGGAGTGTATCCTTTAAGATATAACTCTACAATTTTCGATTTATGTGAGGAAGGACCAATATCTTTGATAATACCTCTTAGAGGAACATAAAGTTCTCTTTTCCGGAAGTACTTTAGGTCTCGTTTAATGGTACTGTAACTGTTTTTGAGAAGTTTTACAAGATCTTTGATCGTCAAAAGAGCATTCTGGTCTCTGGCCTCTTGTGTGATCCTTAGCAATACATGTTGTCTGTATGATGATAAGCCAAATTTCTCATAGACATCCATGTCTTCAGGAGCATCTAATGTAAGGACAATCTCTACATGCTTTGAATCGAATAGATTTGCCAGGATCTTCCTCGTCAGAGATAGCAAGATAAAGGATTTGACCATCACAAACTCTAGAATCATCATTCTGAAAGAAATCTTTGCTCAGATCAACTATTGCGTCTGCAATTATAGGAGCGAAGTTGAAGCCGTTTATTAAACGAAGACGAAACATTTGCTCCTTAGTCATCCCACTCTTTGTAACATATATGTCGTTCATGTGAACCGCCTACCTTACATTTAGGTTATGGGGTCATATGAACCAATAGGAGTTTAGAGAAAACAAAATAAGCGAGTTCAGACAACGTAGACAAAAAGAAGCAAGCAAAGTAGAACCAAAAGCAGAATCGAGTAAAATAAGTTCCAAAAATCCCATATTCAAAAGACAAAAGTGAAAATAATCTGAAAAATAATAATTTTTGAAGAAAATTAAATATGCAAAAATTTACGCCGCTTGCAGGGCTCGAACCTACGACATTCTGGTTAACAGCCAGACACTCTACCAACTGAGTTAAAGCGGCTTTTCGATAGGAACGTTATTATTTTACCCTCGAACCTTCTTATACAAGAGATTCTTTGGATATAAAGTTTATGGGCCTGACCGGATTTGAACCGGTGACCGCTCGGTTATGAGCCGAGCGCTCTAACCTGACTGAGCTACAGGCCCTTATTGATTCTATAATGTTATTAGTAGCTTATAGTATGGCTTAAATAATAAAGTTTTTGCATATGTTGTGTCTATTCTGAGAAGAATAGTGTAAGAAATAAGAAATGCAAAAATTTTACGCCGCTTGCAGGGCTCGAACCTACGACATTCTGGTTAACAGCCAGACACTCTACCAACTGAGTTAAAGCGGCTCATACAATCGGATGTGGTCGTTTTGCCCACCTCATCGCGAACACTCCTAAAGCGATAATATTATTTATATATTTCGCTTTGAGAGTTTTCCACAACCATTTATGCGCTGCGAAATTTGATGAAGCAGGTGTTTGTTAACTTAGAATAACACCATCTAGTCAGAAATATTGTTTTTCAGTCTGTTTATTTGGATTATTTTCACTACTTTAATGTTATTTTTCACCCATTTATTTTTACTTTTTTACTATTTACAGCCATTAACAAATGTATTTATTAAATTCCTGTTAAATATAGTATTCAATTAATATTATCCGATAAATACCATCTAATACCTGGTTTAATACCTGCCGTGAGTGCCTATCAATAAAACCTGCCGTCGCTTTCGGATTTACTTCGATCTTCATTTTACAGTACACTTTTGAGGAAGTACGATCTTACCAGAAGGTGGCCTCTTTCCCCTTGATCATATAAAAAATAATTCATTTTGAGCCAAAACTTATATCCTATCAGGAATAATATATTTGGTAGCTTGTTGTAGTATTTTGCAGCGAGGTCGGATAGGTATGATTTTTAAGCAATACAATCGTTTAGCTTAAAACACCTTTATCTGAGGGTGTCCTGTCCGGGGGAATTGATTCATTGTCAGTTAAAGGTCAAAAACGGCTTTTAAATGTAACTTCAAGGTTAGGGGCAGTAGTTTTTCAGTACTGATGGATATTCTTTCAGGTCCTTTGCGTACTGTCAGGATATCTTTTCGATTTCCTGGCTTGTGACCGCCTGATCTTGTAGTTTAAAAATGGAAATCCAAGGGGGATTAGTTACGAAACGGCTAAAAATATGTCCAAAATGCCATGCTCGACTGAAAATGAGTTCAGATGGAAAGATAGAGTACTGTAGTGTTTGTAAGTACTGGACAAAAGTGGGTACCGCAAGGCTCGATTCTATCATGATTTACGGATGAGGATCCTGCATGAAAAATGAAAGTATTTCTATGTTTTGCAGTGTATGCCAGACAATGTTAAAACGTCAAGTCCTGGGTTCTAATGTCTTCTATTACTGCCGAAAATGTGGAAGTATGATTTCGGAAGCATACTTATCAGGGGGAGTAAACGTCTTCCACACTCAGAAACCGACATATGTAGGCATGACATCTTCGCCTTCAAACTTTATGAAGACGCCTGAACCTGTAATAGAGACCTGAACTGAAAAAAAGGAGTTTAGTTTTAAAAGCTGGAAAAATTAGCTTTTTAAGAGTTTCAATATCTCTCAAGTTCTCTTTTCTAATTTTTAGTTATTATTAATAATTTTTATAAGATATAATAATTTTTTGTTTTTTTATATTGATTATTGTTTTTTGAACAGCTTTATACATTTTGTTTTTTGAAAAAATCATCAATCTTCTTTGACTGAAAATTTCATATATATTTCTTCAGCACTTCCTGGACTCTGTTCCAAAATCTAGTGATTTTTGCGTTTTTTGATTGAAAATCTGAATTCGCAAGAAGAATCCGGTTATCATTAAAATCAATATTCAACATCTAAAGACTCCAATTCTTAAATTGTATCACATGGATTGTGACCAATTACAAAATATAGTGATTTTGAACTTTACATTCATCACTAGATTTTGGTACTGAGTCACTTCCTGCAATAATAAATAATTATAATAATAATGAAAAAAGTTGATTTAAGAAGATTGTTTAAGGAGATTAATTTCGGTAAAACCGGTCCAAAAGCGGTTTTTTCAATGTCCTGCTTTGAGTAGTTTGCAAACGTTTTCTACTTCGGACCTGAACTCGTCCTGAGATATTCCATAAAGGCCTGCAAGATACATTGCACCGCCAGCTCCTGCGCCCTCCTTGATCGTACCAGTCTCATACCTGTGAAGGCCTTTGAGTTCGGACTTTCCAAAACCAGGGTCTGCAACGTAGACTACGGGTACACCAAGGATTCTGGTAAGTTCAATAAAGTTTGCGGATTTATCTTCCACAACATACCGGGTAGTCGCAATTGCCAGCTTTTCCGTATTGAAACCCAGGTGTTTTATCAGTGCATAAACTGCTACCATCTGAGTCCCTCCAGCAAGCACAACACTGATATCAGTGCCCTGGAAACCTGCAACAAGACCTACAACAGCTGGCATCATCGGATCTCCCATGCAGGTAATAGCTTTCATGGGATCATCTTTCAGGCAGCCAAAGGTCAGGCCTGATGCTTTCAAGCCTTCCTCAATAACCTGTTTCTTTAGCTCAAGGGGATTTTCATCAGCACTGCTGCTGACATTTCCATTGTATCCTAATGCCATTAAAACTCCCATTGCGGTTGTTGTGCCGCCTGGAATGCTTTCTCCAATAACTATATGGTCCACCTGGTTTCTGAGTCTCCTGCCCAGGAACTTTGCCCGCTCATAGATCCCCTGTACGTCGTTGACTGCAACTGGTTCCCGGATATCTTCTCCGGGCTTTGCCTTGAGGTCAATGCACGGGACTTCCGGAGTTACAATAAGGCCAGAATTAATGAAATTATAGGGAGCGTTCGTGAGTTTCAATGCCGAACGGGTCATAATTGCAGGAGTAGGAGTGTCATAAGGAGGAGTCATGGGGAGAACGGGTACACTGATAATATTTCCTGTTTCCATAAGTTCCGCATCTCCTGCAGGCGTATAGTCCGTAAGTTCAGCCGTTTTTCCTGCAGCTGAAAGCTTGGGAATATGTGCAGTTTTGGTGTTGGAAAGCACGCATAAAAACATCGGTCTTCTGGGTTTTCTGGTCACTTCCGGTTCGATCCAGGCCATATCATATCTCCTTCATGCAAGCGTTGCTTAACCACGCTTTTTCACTCAACTCTTTTTTGAAAAGGCTTGCGGAAACCATTGTGCCAGTTTATCACGCCGACAATGACGTTTTCGCTTAACCTTTTTTTAAAAGGCTTGCAGGCAAGCATTTTTGAAAAGTGTTAATTCTTTCTGAAATCCAATGAGAATTCTTCAACTTACTATTTAATATTTATCTATAAACAAATATAATTTCATATTACTCAAGTTAAGTTTACTTTATTTCTCCGTCTTTTCAGGCTCAATCACTTGATCTCGACTGATCTTTTATTAAAGATCAATTGAGTACGTTTTTATATATAACTAATTCCTGATAGTTTGTTTTCAGGTTCAGGCTGTAAAGACTCAAATAATAACATGCATAGAATAAAAAGAGAAAGATGAAAGCCGGAGCAGGCACTTACTAATTTGCTTTCCAATTTGTGCTAGATCGGCTTTCCACTTGTGCCATAGCAGTTTTTTGTTTTAATATGTTCTTGCCACGTAAACACGGGTTTCGGTTTCTTCCCCGCATATAGGGCACTTTTCTTTTCGGTCTCTTTTTTGCTCCAGAGGAATCCCAAGAATTCCTGCACCGATCACGTCTTCCATAGCAAGTCCGCATTCTCTCTTTCCGCACCAGGGAATTGTTGCAACTCCATCCTGAATTTTTTCCTTTACTTCTTCAAGTTCAGTACATTCAAATATGCGGTTTTCAAGTTCGACTTTCGCTTTTTGATACAGGTTTTCGTGGATCTCCTCAAACTTTGAGCTCACGCCAGCTTCGATCTCAGGAAGCGAAATCTGTTCTTTTTCTCCGGTATCTCTCCTGACAGCTACAGCGACATTATTCTGAAGGTCTCTGGGCCCGATTTCAAGCCTGAGGGGTACACCTTTCATTTCCCACTTGTAGTACTTTGCTCCGGGACGAAGGTCACTTGCATCGATTTCGACTCTGATTCCGGCTTTAGTCAGGCGTTCCTTGACATCTTTGCAGGCTGCGAGTACCTCTTCGGCTCCTTTCTTGAAGATAATAGGAATAATTACAACCTGTACAGGCGCGATTTCCGGAGGCAAAACCAGCCCTTTATCGTCTCCATGAATGGAAATCGTAGCTGCGATTGACCTTTCGGAAATCCCGTAACAGGTCTGATAGGCATAACGCTGTTCACCGTCAGGGGCTTCATACTTAATGTCAAAGGTCTTTGCAAAGTTATCCCCCAGATGATGAACCGTACCAATCTGAAGGGTCCTCCCGTCAGGCATAATTGCATCAAGAGCATCGGTATAATCTGCGCCCGGGAATTTATCCCAATCAGGTCTCCTTGAGCGAAGCACAGGAACTCCAAGTCTGCGGTATATTTCAGTATAGAGCCCAATAGCTTCCTTAACCTGAGCTTCTGCATCTTCCCAGGTAGCATGGACTGTATGAGCCTCTTTAAAGGAAGTAATCTCTCTAAGCCTTATCAAGGGACGGGTATGTTTTGTCTCGTAACGGAAAGTATTAACTATCTGATAGATTTTGATAGGGAAATCCGCATGGGACCTGACCCACATTTTGTACATAGGATAAATGGCAGTCTCACTTGTTGGGCGAAGGGCCAGTGGGATATCAAGGGCATCTCTTCCACCGTGGGTTACCCAGTATACCTCATCTTCAAAGCCTTTAATATGCTCGGCTTCTTTCATGAACTCATTTTCGGGGATAAGAAGAGGAAAGAGAGCTTCCTGGTGTCCACTATTGTCAAGAATTTCTCTTATAATATTATAGGTGTTTCTTCGGATTGCAAAGCCGAAAGGATACCAGACATATAATCCTTTTACAGGATAGCGGACATCCATTATTTCGGCCATCCAAAGGAGTTCGTTATACCATTCGCTGAATTCCTCTTTTGGGGGGAGTGCTGCTTCTTTTTCGCTTTCTGCCATACCTTCACCGTATTATAGCAATCTGAAATAATTCTTAAACTCTTAAATTGATCAAACAAACTTTCAAATTGATCAAACAACTTATTAAATTAATCAAATAAATCTTTAAATTGACCTGGTTTTCTTTCTCTCTGGAAATTCTAAAGGAAGGTCTTCCGGGAAGTCACATTTTGAGTGGGTGACATTTTGAGAGGTGGACCTTGAGAATGTGGCATCCTGATGTGAAATTACCTTCATAGCCATCAGTATGCCTGCCTTTATGAAATAGAAGTTAATAACTATATTGGAAGTATGCCCTCGGAATTTGTCAGGCTGTGTAAAACCGGAAAAAAGAATTAATCTCCGAGGGGCTGAACATTGTCTGAGACATCGTTTACGAGCTCGGATTTGTTAACATCGAAAACGACCATGCCGGTGTTTAGCTTCTCGGCTTCTTCTTCGGAGAGTCTGGTAGCCTTTACTTTCGTTGAAATTATCGCACTGTTTCCAAGAGGATCTTCGACTATGACTGTGATTTTTCTCTTGCCCTCGATCACATCTTCAAGCATACACAGGAGCTCCTCGCTGCGTGAGGATTTCTCTTCGTCTCCCTGTACCCACCTGCTTGCGGTCAGAAGAACATCCCGTACCCGTTGCAGTACACCTTCAATATTCGTTACATATGACTCCGAAACTGATCCAGGTTCGATGGTAACTCCCATTTCCGGGATGCGGATTGTACCTGAGGTTGAACGGATGACCCTTGCATCCAGGTCTTCAATGGTTTCAACCGGCATCTCATAGCGCATTGGCTCCTTAATCGAGAGAATCATGGTATCTGCAAAACGGAAACTGCACTGGCATCTTGCACTGATATGCATGATCTCCCCGAAATAGGGAATGTTATCTCTCTGCCAGTTCATCACCAGATCGGACTGGCAGAGAGGGCAGCAGATTTTTGTTTCAAACCTTTCCTGTTTTAAAAAATCCTGATTCAATATTTTCCACCAGAAATCTTGGATCTGTCGATTTTAATGCCTGTAGGGGTTACAATTACGGTATTTCCTTTGACCCCTGCGATATCCCCATGGACATCGATAATAACGTCTTTCAACTCTTTTAAAACTCTATCTCTGAGCAGGTCATCACCCCTAATGTTTGAAATATCTACTATCAAGATATTTCCGTTATAAATTTCCTGCTTGAGCTGGGATACCTGGTTGATATTCGAGACTTCTGCTATCTTTACATAAGTTTCTGCAGGCTCATCCTCGAGAACTTCTTCATATTTGCTGAGATCAATCTCAGTGTAATCCTCGGGACTGGTTGAACTTTTTACATTGCTGCCTAGGAGCTTGTCGATGAGTTTTGCCATTTATGCGCACCTATTATATTTTTTTAAAATTCGAATCGCATTGTCCTATATTGAAATCTATATTAATTAATTTTGCTATTATAAAGCTGATTCGGATTTTCATTCTACTTAAGGGAGGTCGCGTTTCTTGCCCACAGATTTCGTTCAATGAAATGTATGTTATGGGAACTATCAGAATTCCGTGTTCCAAAGTTTGTCTCCTACATGGATTATAGACTTTATAGCTTTACCTGAAGTAGCTTCGACCATTTCCGACCCTCCCATAATAGCTTTTCCAATTGCAAGAGGTTTTTGATGAGCCTCTTCCACTATGATTACGAGGTCTCCTTCTTTTATTTCGGGATCAGCCGCCGCAATTCCAGGGGCCATAATATCCGCGCCGTTTGAAACAAAACGGATAGCTCCTTTATCCACGGTTACAACACGCTTTTGAAGTCTCATCTCAAGAGCTCCGCGGACGGTAGGAAAAAGATGTCCTTCTATTTCAAAAAGCAAAGGCTTGCCGTTCACCAGAATAAGGGAGTATTCCTCAAGGGTAATTTTTTCCAGGGTTTTGTTTTCCAGATATGAGAGCTCTTCGCCAAAAGTGGATACAAGGTCTTTCAACATTTTGTTCTTGACGTTCTTCCTTAGCTGAACTCTTGACTTTACTTTCAATTAATCACCGGATTTTCAAATGTTATATTTTATTTATTGAATAGGGTTTTTGTGCCTTTTAAAACTTATGTGGAGCTCTGGAGTTATCTGAAATAGATTTCTGAAATAGATTTCTGTCATTTTCTGTCATATTTTCGCATTTAGATTCAGAGTGTTTGTTCTGGAACTTTAGAGTACTTTTACTCAAGTTTTACAAAGAACACTGAAAGCAGCGCAACGGCACTTCCAAAAAATATAGACTCATAACCTAAAGGTCCAAGGAAGAAGCTCCCAAGAATCGGGCCCAGTCCGAGTCCTGCATAAATACCGGTATTGAAAAGTCCCATTACAAAGCCGCTTGAGCTGATTCTGGAAACAGCCGTAATAAGCCCCACGACTGCGGCTCCTCCTCCTGCTCCTATCAGGAAGAAAGCCAGTAAAGGAAGTTTCACCGAGAGAAAGATACCTGCTGCTGCAAGGATTATTCCTGTCCTTACTATATTTTTATAATTGAGATCTGCCCTGCCTGCAATCAGAGAACTCAGCATTGCAGCCAGATAAGAAACTGAAATTGCCAGTCCGAGTTCGGGTTTTGTCAGAAAGCTAGCACTGTAATCCGCATAGTTCGCATTTAACAGACCTGTGGTTCCATAAAGAAGTACCGAAACTCCCCAGATCTTTCCGAAATTGGTTTGAAACATGGTTTTCCTGGCCTTTACCAGGTAATTTTTTAATTCAGAAAGCAAAGAGGTATCCTGCTGACTTTTTGCAGGACTTTTGCTTCCTGAATGCGTAAACTCTTTCCCATATCTGTTCGGAGAAAGTAGCTCTCCGGCTTTCGAGAGAAGGAGAAGGCAGGAAAGCCCTGCAAGGAAAGTGAAGCTGACTATTGCGGTTTTAATTCCAAACTCGGCAAGCACTCCTGAGAAAAAAACGCCTGCAGCTAGCCCAGCATTTAACAGGAAGTTAAACTCCCCAAGGCTTTGCTGGCTGTCTTCCCATTCTGCAAGTATGGAAAAAGCTGCAGGAAAAAAAGCCCCGCACCCTACTCCTTCCAAGAACCTGAAAATCCCAAGAATCAATGGGATGTCCGAAAATGAAATAACAAAGCCTGCTAAAGCAGTAAGAAGCATTCCGAATCTGATTACCTTCAGGTTCCCAATCCTGTCTGCCAGAATTCCAAGGGGTACGAGAGAAAGAACAGCCCCCATAAAGTATCCGGAAAAGATAAGGCTTGAAACCGCAACACTTCCGCTATTTCCTCCAGCAAGTTCCGGAAGAATAGGGATTACTGCGTTTGAGAGTCCCTGGAGCGCAAAAACTGAAGAATAAAGCGTTAGTTTTTTGAGGTTCATAGACTTACGATTGATTATATATACTCAGCTCTATGCTGATATTTTACTCAATGTTTATTATTCCCTGTTTTCTAGAATTATTTTTACTTTTAAAAATTACTTTTTTTTAAGAACTCTTCCTGAATATCAAAAAATTTCGTGGAATAAATATCTTACGCAATATCTTCTGTTATTCAATCAAAGGAAACTTATTGAAATAAAACCTGGTTAAATACTTCTATCAGAGGAATCTTTAATTCTTCAATATAATACCAACTGCAAGGATACAACCATTTGCTATAAACAGCTTTTCAAAACTCACAAAATCTATAAAAATTCCTGCAATAATTGGGGCAAGAGAAAGCCCTGCATATATAGTCGTGTTGAAAAGCCCCATTGCAAGACCTCTGTCAGTATTCATTCTGGCAACAGCGAGGGCAAAACCTACAGTTGCGACTCCTGACCCTGCTCCAAGGCTTGAAAATCCCAGCAAGGGATATTTTATTGCAGAGAGAGCTCCAAGGGCCGAAAACCCTAGTCCAATTCTAATTAAATTTTTTTCCTTTACTTTAAAATGCCCTCCAAGCAGAGAGGTAATCATTGCACAGACATAAAGGCTGGAAATCGAGATCCCAAGTTGGGCTTTTGTTATAGTACCCAGGCTGTAGTCAGGATAGTAGGCTACAAGCACTCCGATGGCTCCGTTAAGCAGAAAAGAACTGAGCCAGAGCCCGAAATTGCTACGGCTGAGGAGTTTCTTAGTTTCTCTGTAAGGCTTTCTGAAAAGGTCGAAGTTTTTCAATGAACCTGCTTTCTCTGAGCTTTCAGGGTCAGCCAGTCCTCTATACCTGGAAAATAGGTACATGGTCAAAAAGAAAGTAAGGATTGTAAAGACCAGGATTGCTCCTTTCAGGTAGATGTCTGCCAGCAATCCCGAGAGAAATGCTCCTGTAGCCAGGCCAGCATTGAAAAGAAAAGTCAGCTCTCCTAGATAGCGTCCTGGATTATTGAGTTTGGATAGTATGGCAAAGGAAGCCGGGAAAACGGCTCCACAGGCAGAACCTTCTATAAACCTTGCAATCAAAAGAATCCAGAGGTTTTCGGAAAGTAAAATTGTCAACCCTGAAATTACCGTAAGAATGATACCTAGTGCTATGAACTTAAAATTGCCGAACCTGTCCGCAAGAATTCCAAAAGGTAGCATTGTTCCCAGGGCTCCGAGAAAGTAGGCGGAAAATAGCAGGCTTAAGGCGAACCCACCAGAGGAATTATTACTCAGGTTCGCAAGCTCCGGAAGGATAGGGATAACAGCATTCGAGAGTCCCATTATAGTAAAAGCTGCTCCGTAAATCAAAAGCCTGTGAAGGTTCATAGCACTAAAAACCCTTAACCAGATATTATAGTTTCTTGTCCGTAGCTTCTTGTTTGCAACAGATCTTGAAAATCATCCATCCCGAAGCTAAAATACCCGGAGCCGATTCTTAAAATCTTCTTCAGCCCTTCGAAGGACTTTTATCCATTGAATATTAATAATGCGTTAAAAAGATTAAATTTGGTTGCTAAGCCCTGGTTGCTAAGTAAATATAACATTTTTATTATAATTAATTTGATAGAATGGATAGCTATTTATATAATTAGTTTGAATAGGGGTAATGTGTAATGTGAGCGGGAAACTTTTTTCACATACCATACCCCCCACTCCCCATATGACCCCCCACTCCCCAACCCGCTCACACTACTTCTACTTAACTATTAAATCCTTTTACTTAACTATTAAATCCTTTTACTTAACTATTAAATCCTTTTACTTAACTATTAAATCCTTTTATCTATCTTTCTACTTAAGTTTTTAAAGTCTCCCATTTTTTCTGCTTGTTTTGCCTTTATGAATAATTGTGGGTTCTTTGGAGTCATCTATGTTAGAAACCATTTGTCAGTTCTTTTTAGCGTACTGTAAGCCATTAAGTGATCTCATACGATTTTTTGGTTCAAGTGGGTTAATCCAGGAAAGATTGTTTTTATTATCAAGACTTACGCACTCGAAGTACAATATCAGGCGTAATATAGTGATTAATAATCTTGAATGCAACTATTTGCACACTTAGTTTCTCATAACGAACAAGAAACACAATGCTTTGGATTAAAAAATAGGTTAGTTCAATTTTAAGTGTAATTCTTTGCATAAGTGATTATAAATTTAGATTGTAGGCAGTTATGGGTTTAATAAGTTTAATTAGATAACTAATGGTTTAACACTATCGATTTTTCATTCCAACAGTGTAATATTTTATACTTTACTTTTCTTATGTCCTATTGTCACAATATCAAAATTCTCAACGTTCATATATCCTACAATTACCTGGAATCTGGAGAATCTTTTTAAGGCTCCTATGCAACCGAAAAAGTTGCAACTAAGGTAACTGAAATACATAAGAACTTAATCATCTTTTATTATTAAAATTAGTTAATTTTAAATCTAGTTCTTCTGTAAATATACATACTAATCATTAAATTAAACTAGTTTTAAAAGAAGTTGTTACTTTTAAATTTTTTTAGTCTAACTGCATTATTAATTTGTATAATACTAAGATTTAAAAAGAGGTGTCGTGGGGGGATGAAATTACGACAAATTGTGAACACTTGAAAAGATGTAGTAGATGTATATTACCTGAAACAACACCAAATATTACTTTTGATAAAGATGGTGTTTGTAATTTTTGTCATTCTCACATAAAAGTCCAATATGAGGGCGAAACAAAACTTAAAGAACTATTGTACTCACATCGAAAAGATAGCAACAAGTATGATTGTGTTTTAGGAATCAGCGGCGGAAGGGATAGCAGTTATGCACTTCTTAAGCTTGTGAAAGATTATAACCTGAAAGTTTTGGCAGTTAATTATGAAAATCCATTTACTGATCCTCAAGCTAAAACCAACATTGACAACGCTGTAGAAGCATTAAACGTTGATGTTGTCAGTTTTAAATTGAAAAATAATATTCATGAAAGAACATTTAAACATAATTTTATTTCGTGGCTTCGCAAACCATCTCCTGCAACTATACCTATGATGTGTATTGCTTGTAAAATGATTCTTCCACACATAATTAAATACGCAAAAATGTATGACGTGAAATGTGTAGTAACCGGAGGTAATCCATATGAATACGTATCTTTTAAAAGGGAATTACTGAATGTTTCAGCAGATAACGATTACAGGAATCTCTTAATAAAAAGCTTTGGCGTAAAAAGTTTTGGAGGAATTACGAATGAGATATTAAAAAATCCATCTTATTGTCATCCAATGTGTATTCCCACAATGATAACAGGATTTTTATATGGAAATCCTTATAGTTTTGGACCCAGAGTTCTTTCACCAAATATCGAATTTGTAGATATATTTCATTACATTCCGTGGCAAGAAGAGGAAGTTTTGTCGAGAATTAAACAGGAATTGAAATGGGAAAGTCCGAGTAGATTTAGTTCGTCATGGAGATTTGATTGCTGTGTAAGTCATTTAAAAGATTTAATGTATATAAAAACACTTAATATGACCGAAAAAGATGATTTTTATTCCAAAATGGTGAGAGAATGTCTAATTACTCGTGAGAAAGCGCTCATAAGGCTAAAAGATGAGAATAAACTACAAAAAAGTGAAATACGAAAATTACTTGATAGTATCGGAATCAAAGATATTTCTCACTTAAATGGGAGTAAAGGAGAAATGATTCTCAAAGAATTACTGGTCGAATAAGTCAGGTAATTTTTCATCAGACCCCTTCAAAAAATTATCCACTTTTAAGGATTAATGAACCTTGTTTCGTAGATCACTTATAGCTCTGGTCTTTCTTCAGAATTTTCTTCCCTTAGAAAAGACCTTTGTCCATGATACGGAAAGAGAAGGGAATTCCTACCATGTTTACGACTTTAATAAGGGTGTTAAGGGCAAGTCCTGCAGTATCCTTGAAAATCACCTGCCTTAATCCTAATATTGCAGCCTTATGGGCTTTCGAGCTTTTTCCCCATGGTCCCCATCTTCAATCAGTTTTTTTGCATTATCCCAAGCTCCTTCTCCGTTATCCATCAGGAAGGCGGCCATAAACCGACTACGATGGGCCATATAAGGAGTCTCCAGGGCTTCGGGTCAGCAAGAAGCCAACCAACAAGGTCACGAGTATGGCAAGAAAACCTGGCAGTGCCATTTCCTGAAGTGCAGCTTTTGTAGCGATGTCAACACAGCGTCCGTAATCTGGTCTTGCGGTCCCATCCACAATTCCGGGTTAGCTGCTCCGCCTACGATAATATGGAAGCAAGAATCCCTACAACGATTACCACGGTAGGCAAGAGCGTGCTTTCAAAGACTATGGACAGTCCTGAGATGATATTGGTTGCAGCTCCGGTTTCGGAAAACTATGCGATACTCTTGACAGGGTCTGTACCTTGTGGAGGTGTAGTATTCCGTGATAACAACCACAAGCACCATGAGAATGATGCCTATGAAATCAAAAATATCATACCCTGAAGTTGTAACGTTAACAGTAATATCGAGGTTAATCAAGTTCTGAGATGAGATCCACAGCAAGAATGGAGTTACATCCTAAAAATTAGCAGATATCTCAAGGATTAGTATTTTTCAATGTAACTCATGCAAACCTCTCTTTAGTCATTGGTTAAATACCGCTGTTGAAGAGTTTTGGCTCTCATAAACATAGAATTAATGAGTTGACATAGCTTTCTCTACAAAAAATATAAAAAATTAAAAAGTAATGTTTTTCTTTTTCGTGATATGTTTATGCAGAGGAAGCCTCACAACATCTAATGTTGTAAGGCTTGATCCCACATTTTGATTAGCAGCTAATAGCTACTTTGTTATTCTTTTGTCGGGATTCTCATTTTATAGAATGAGCGCCAGACGAAGAATAAAGCAATCAAAAGGAATACACCACCTACATAAGGAGCTATGTTTCGGAAAGACTCGGAAATAGCGATTTCCATGGCTAACAGGCCAAACAGAGTGGTGAACTTGATGATTGGATTGAGGGCGACTGATGAAGTATCTTTGAAAGGATCGCCTACAGTATCACCTACCACAGTGGCTTCATGTAAATCGGTACCTTTCTCCTGAAGGTCTACTTCCACTACTTTTTTTGCATTATCCCAGCATCCTCCGGCATTTGCCATAAATACGGCCTGGAACAATCCGAATACTGCAATGGAAATCAGATAAGAGATAAAAAGCGCCACCGAATCATTTCTGGATATTGGAGCAGAGAGGCAGGAAAATGCCAGAGTAAAGGAGAATATGGCAATAAAAATATTGAACATGCCCTGCTGTGCATACTGGGTGCAGATCTTTACCACTTCTTTTGATTTCTCCGTAGATGCCTTCTGGCTGGCGTTTTCATCCAACTGGATGTTTTCCTTGATGTATTCAACCGCCCTGTAGGCTCCGGTAGTTACGGCCTGGATTGATGCTCCGGTAAACCAGTAAATTACACAGCCGCCTGCTAATAATCCGAGGATGGTATAGGGATTAAGCAGGGTCAGGATTTCTTCAGGTTGTACTCCAAGCACATTTTTAATAACAAGGATCAAGGAGAAGATCATCGTTGTGGCGCCAACCACCGCTGTACCTATTAAGACCGGTTTGGCTGTGGCCTTAAAGGTATTTCCGGCTCCATCATTTGCTTCCAGATAATGTTTGGCTTTATCGAAATCCGGTTTGAAGTTGAATTCTTTCTGGATCTGTTCCTTTACTTTAGGAATGGTTTCTATAAGCGACAGCTCGTAAATGGATTGAGCGTTATCAGTCACAGGTCCGTAACTGTCAACTGCTATGGTAACAGGGCCCATGCCCAGCATCCCGAAAGCCACCAGTCCGAATGCGAATATGGAGGGATAAATCATTATCTCGCTCAAGCCGTATCCACTGACATGATAGGCAACGAACATTAGCAAGGAGAAGACCATACCGATCCAGAATGAACTGAAGTTACCTGCAACCAGTCCGGAAAGAATGTTAAGAGACGGGCCACCTTCTCGGGAAGCTTTGACAACTTCGGCTACGTGCTTGGAATTTGGGCTGGTAAAGACTTTAGTAAATTCGGGAATTAAAGCCGCTCCCAGGGTACCGCAGCTTATTATTATTGAGAGTACAAGCCAGAGATTCTCCAACTCGGCAGGCACTCCGGATTTAGGTCCCAAGATGTAATAACTTACGGCAAAGGTTCCAAGTATAGAAAAAATAGAGGTAATCCATATTAGACTGGTCAGAGGCTGTTCAAAATCAAAATCGTCTTTGCCGCTGAATCTTGCCTGGCTAAGTGCCTTATTGATGTAAAAAGAGGCTACAGAAGTAATAATCATGAGTATACGCATGACAAAGATCCAGGTAAGCAGGATGCCGGTCAGGTCAGGCTGTACAGCCAGAACTATGAAGGAAACAAGTGCAACTCCGGTTACACCATAAGTTTCAAATCCATCTGCGGTTGGCCCTACGCTATCACCTGCATTATCTCCAGTACAGTCGGCAATAACACCGGGATTACGCGGATCATCCTCCTTTATTCCAAAAACTATTTTCATCAGGTCGGAGCCGATATCGGCGATCTTGGTGAATATCCCGCCTGCAATACGTAAGGCGCTGGCCCCCAGAGACTCGCCGATTGCAAAGCCTATAAAGCTTGCTCCTGCCAGTTCTCTTGGAACAAACAGCAGTATAATTAACATCATTATTAGCTCAACGCAGACCAGAAGTACGCCTATGCTCATCCCAGCATCGAGAGCGATGTTTAATAGTTTCAGGGGTTTTTTCTCCAGGGAAACGAATGCGGTTCTGCTGTTTGCCAGGGTATTCATACGAATTCCATACCAGGCAACCGTGTAAGAACCCAGTATCCCTAAAATGGTCCAGGCTATGATAAGCAGTACTCCGCTCAGAGGCATTTTCTGAAGGAAGCCAAAGTAAAAGGCTATACATAAGCCGATGAAAACAAATAATATGCACAGCAGTTTACCCTGCTGGATAAGATAAGTTTTACAGGTCTCGTAAATTATGTCGGCCACATCCAGCATGGACTGATGAGCCCTGATTTTTTTCACCTTCATAAACTGGTAAAGGCCAAATAGCATACCTAATATACAGACTACGATACCCCAGAGCAGCAAATTGTTTTGCTCTTGGCTTAAATTCGGAATTTTAAGATTCGCCTCACTGGCAGCTGCTATTGCCGGTGTTAGCGACATTATGGCCAGGCTAAAAAGGCTTTCTAGTGTTGCCTTGACCACCTTATTTTTGGTTATAATCTCCATTTAGCCGATCACTTCTCTCATCACATTTTTGACAGATAAATTGGTAAAGGTTAATTTCAACGAAAGTGTAAGAATTATTTTAAGTGTAAGAATTATCTTAAGTGTAAGAATTATCTTAAGTGTAAGAATTATCTTTATGGTTTTGTGCAGTTTGTGGGGAGTTAAGACCTTTTAAATGCGTCGAACCTATATAATTGCCCTTCCCCAGCAAACCTAAAATCCAAAGTATTATTTCTATTCTGTCAGATGACTTAGACTAGACTTTCAGGCTTTTTTGATTCTTGTATTATGAGTCAGAGTGTGTATGTCTACACTACTACGATGCACCTCATAACAAGGACTTCAAAAATAAGTCTTAAGTCTATTCTTTGATCTGCATTATTACTGATGCGCCTCATAATGGAATTACCCAAATGGAAAGGGCAGTACAAGGCAATTCATGACGTACTCCTTGTCGCAAAGAGTATGCTTATGCACATCATAGGAATTATAGTAGTGATAGGTAGTCATGATCAGCAAAGTCAGCTCTATAACTAACTTATAAATGTTCATGAGTTCTGAATCTATCATTTAATCCGGCTCGCAATTTTCTGATAATAAATTATGAAGTAAATTGAATTTTGAATTGTTAAAGCCTGATTTTGACAAAAGCGTAATCAGTTGCTTTTATATAAGTCTTTTTGCCCTTTGTCTGAGCGAGAATTTCTAAATTATTTTTATAATAATTTTCTCTTTTTCCTGATGGTGTATATTTCCAATCTGATATCCAAACAAGACACAAATATATAACGTGTTGTTTGGACAATATAAAGAAATGGAACTGCGGCAATAGGAGTTTGCTGGGAGATAAGCCCTGTGTATTCTACAGTTTAACGGGTTCTTTCTACGTTTTTTCAGTTAAGTTCCTATCTATGTTTTTTCAGTTAAGTTCCTATATATATAAAGATATCGACAAATTTCTGACAAAAAAAAGCAGTTCTATTTGTAAATTGTATTTTTTAAATATTTATATACCACACCAATAAGGTAATAAGTTTCCGGGTTCCTAGGAAGAACTGAAGAAAACAGAATTTTTTACCATGTCGTTAAACTGATCGTTTTTGAGCAGCCCGATTGAAGTGATAATTCCTCGGCTTGCACATCCTACCCCTGGTTCAAGCCCTCTGGATTCCACACACTTTATGCCGCCAAAGCCCGGCTTCAAGACAGTATCAAGGTGAACTCCTTCATCTCCTTCACTTTTCAGAGTATCAAGTACAGTCTTCTGGTTCAGGTCACCAGGCATCACTCTGGTGGAATCTGCTTTCGGGTCACATCCTACAAGCAAGATTTTGTTGCCAATGGTTTCAAGGACCGCAGCCTGATTTTGTGTGGTTGTAGATTTTCCAATTCTACCTTTTCTATAGATTGCTATCTGTCTCATCTTTTTACCCTGGTTCTTATTTGCTCTATTTTAATATTAGGAAACCGGTATCCGTTGTATTATTTGATAATATTTATACTTTTCTAAGCCTTGAAACTTATATTATTTTTTAATCACCTTCCTTTTATCTGCCTAATGGAAACCGTTGTACTATGTGCCCTTTTCAAACAGTATATTGAGAAAAAATAAAAATGTTATTTCTAAAGCTAGTCCCAAAACTCAACCTTGCTTCTCCAAAAATAGTATTTAGAATAATCAAGCAAGTTTTGGACCTTGAAAATTAAAAATAGGAAGCACGATACCTACTTTCCGCAGCTATACACAAAAATATCATCGATTGTCTCAATAAGGCAATAGATTGGCAATAATTCAAAAATTATCCCGTTCTTTAATTGATTATTTTGGGCAATTAGGCAAATAAATTCTACATCTATGTACATCTGCGGAATGTGGGATGAGAGAGTTAAAAGGACAAAAATTACTATCTATATTTTTCCGGTCAAACCAGAAAATAGACAGGCCAAAGTTAAACAGGTCTGGGAATCTCAGTTAACTCCCCTTACCTGCAGTAGCTGGAATTCGATCTCATCCGGGACTGTGGCCAGGAATATAAACGTATTGTACCCGAGTTTTTGAACTTCTTTTATTGCATTTGCCTGAGCTTCACTTAGATCCCTTGTATCGCTTACGATGCAGAAAGATTTCCGATTTCCTGTATTTACAAGGAAATTAAAAGCACTTCCATGAGTGTTCAGGAACGCAACAAGATTTTTAAGTTCTTCCCAGGTGTTGCACATGTGAATGTACTTGGATCCCATATTTTCCACATACCAGTCCCTACTTACGTAAGAGTAGGAAGCATACTGTTCATTCAGCTCATCAAAAGCTTTGAGAATTTTGTTAATGTCCGTCCTCAAGTTTATCCATTTCCAGCTCTGTGTTGTGAAATAGCGGGCTGCTACTATCTCAAAAATTGCCTGTTTATCTTCATCTTCTAGTCTCATTCTTTCACTTCTTTGTTTTGTCTGTGTTTTTGCACTCAGAACGCATCGTCCTGGGCATAACTTCTATTAAACTGCAGGGAAAGTTCGGCTTTCTCCAGTTCCCTTCCCAGATATGCTGCATGATCCAGGCGGGAGACAAGTTCCAGTTCAAGCAGAGTGTTCATAACTTCTCTGGCATTTTTTCCCACGACTGAAGCTTTCTCGTGTTCGGCTACAATCAATCCTCCATTTCCACTTATTCTGTCCGGTACTGTACGAATACGGATAGGGCCTGCAGGATCTACACGCCAGCCTTTCGAAAGCCTGGCTTGAATTGTATTTTCTGGAAGCGGCAAATCCGGACGCCTGCGTTTTTCTTTAATGCAGAGTAGATCAAGCCCGAGGTCTTTTGGTGAGCTTTCTCTTATACCGGAAAGCAACATCATCTCGGAAGCCCTTTTCAATTCCATAATTGAACCCTGCGCCTTGTCACTGAACTCGGGGGTGAAAAGGATGCTTGCTCCGACCTCTAATCCTATTCCGCAGAGTGTGGCATTGACTCCTATGGTATCCACATCCATAAGCTCAGTGACATTGCCAACTCCGAAGAACACGGGAACCTCAGGGTATAGCCTGTGAAATTCATGAAAGCGTACAATGGATTCAGTTATATTGTGACCCACAGGATCAAGCACAGGATCAGCTATAATTTTCTCAATTCCAAGCCTGTGGGCAGCTTCAATGTTCCTGATGAGGCTTTCCAGACTTCTTTCCTCATCCGGGATTATAACAGCTGCAATTCCTGCCCTGGCAACGATCGAACCTGCAGTCTCAAGATTCGTGCTGTTGAGACTCAGGACAAGGTCTACTCCTGCTTCTACTCCTTCTTTTATCAGTTCAGGGTCAAGGGTATCTATGCTTACTGGAGTCTCTGTAATGGTTTTTGCAAGGGATACAGCTCTTTTAGCCTGCTCTGGCAGAGTATTAAGGGTAGCCCCAAGGTCGATTATATCTGCTCCCCGGGCGATAAAAGCTTCGATTTTTGTCTGGAGCGTAGGAGCATCCATCTCCAGGGCCCCTACAATTTCTCCCATAACCTTCATGCGAGACTTTCCTCCGAGTTTTACACCTCTGAGTGTAATGGGGGAGGAGGCTTCTACTTCGTTTTTCTTTATTAACTCGAGAGCCATCTCTTTTCGAACATCAGCAAGGAGTTCACATGCAGGGACTTTTTTGGAAAACTCGATTTTTCCGGCAAAGGAAAGCACAAAACCAAGATCATAGGCGTGCTTTGGTCCAAGCCGGATTTTACACCCCAGCTCTTCAGAAGCTTTTGAAAAATCTCCTGCTACAAGTCCTGGAAGCAGAATAAGGTCATAAATTTTCGAAAACCCAGCTTCCTGAAATGTTTTAATCAGTTTTCGAGGGGTGATGAAGGCAGCAATATCAATCTCAGCTACGAGGATATCGGCTTTTTCTCCGATCGCTTTCCTGACGGTATTTTCCGCAAGCCGCCCTGTTGCAATCAAAATTTTCATGTTTTTTAGATAGAAGCGCTAATAAAAAAGAGTATCTGTTTGAAACGCATCGGTAAAAAAGTATAAGGAAATGAAAAGCCCGAGGTTTTCAGCTTTGATAATCCGGGCTTTTACCTGAGCCTGATTTAATTTATAAAATCAATGATTGACTCGTCATGCTTCTTTCTAAAAGACCCTGGAGAATTCCTTAATCGGTCTGCCGTCATTCTTCCGAATCTTCTTTCCTTCATAGCACCAGCTTCAGCTCTGGTCTCCAGAATTCCGGATTCTGCCTGAGGACCCAGAATCTGGGCAGACTGCACACCTGTCATGATGGCCATTACCCTGACCTTGCCTTCATAGTCCTCCCTGATCCTTGCGCCCCATATAACATTTGCATCTGGAGAAAGTTCATAGGTAAGCATGGATGCGATCTCCTCGGCTTCCTTAAGGCTCAGGTCAGGCCCGCCAGTTACATGGACAAGGCTTCCGGTTGCACCCTTGTAGTCAACATCAAGCAGGGGGTGATTTAGGGCAGTCCTCACCACTTCAGTGCTCTTATCCTGGTTTTTTGACTCCCCTACAAGCATAACTGCAACCCCGCCGCAGCTCATGATAGTTCTTATGTCGGCGTAGTCAAGGTTTATCAGGGAGGGCACCGTGATAGTCTCTGTAATTCCCTTTACGGTCTCGGCAATTAGCTGGTCCATTACGGAAAAAGCCTGATCTATAGGGAGGTTTGGCACGTAATTAAGCAGCCTGTTATTATCAAGGACGATTACGGTATCAGCTGCCCTGCGCAGATCTTCAAGGCCTTCTTCTGCTTTGTAAATCCGAGCTCTTTCAACTCTGAAGGGACTGGAGACCATTCCTACAACAATTGCTCCCTGTTCTTTTGCTACTTCGGCAACTACAGGTGCAACTCCTGTTCCGGTACCTCCACCTAACCCTGCGGTGATGAAGACCAGGTCAACATCCTTTAACACTTCTTCAAGTGTGCCCCTTGCAAGTTCTGCAGCTTTCTTTCCTGTCTCGGGGTATCCGCCTGCTCCCAGCCCCCGCGTGAGAGTTTTTCCCACCAGGATCTTCTTGTCAGCTCTTACATTGTCAAGGTGCTGCTTATCGGTATTAATACAGACTGTTTCCGCACCTTCGATTCCCATGTTATATAGACGGTTTACAGTGTTGTTTCCGGCACCCCCGCATCCAACAATCATGATTCGCGGCTGCCCGAATTCTTCAAAGTCTTCATCAGAGGAAGAATTTTTTCGATATTCTTTCTCTTTTTCACTGAATTTCATTGCTTCCTGTACTATTGACTGCAATTCTATCCCCTCGACTGGATTTGTGTCTGATTGTTACATTTGACTCCCCACCCTTTACATCGGGGGTCACATACCTTTTAATATTCTGAGTGGAGTTATGCGATAACCTTCCGAACCTATTAAAGATTTTCATCCGTCATCTTTAATAAGTTGGCACTCTTCCGAACTTAAATATTTCGGACTTATTTAAACAATGTTCTTAAATTGTTTATCAAGTTTAAATATGTCACCCATAACTCTCATATATTCACTCTTTTACTTCCTTTAGCATTTAATTCTCAAAGATGAAGGGTGAGGGACTGCCAAAATGTTTATATATATAAACATAATTTTTTATTGAAAGTTCATTTTCCTCAGCAAAGCTCTCCTGATTATCCAAGTCAGGGCAATTTTCATATCTTCTTTTCTTTATTCTTTTGATGCCATGCTTGACTTCAGGGGCTGACATTGCAATCCTGCCATTCGTTTTTGGTAAAACTTTCTATTAGAATCTTGCAATTAAATTATACTGTTTATATTATTACTTTTAACTAGAATTCCCCTCTTAAAAACTGTTTCGGTATCGTCCTGGAATTTAGAGGCTCTTGCTTAATTTTTTGAAATAATGTTTTCTAAATAAATATAAATGTTTCTATATTTATGATCTTCAGATTCTCTCCTAAATTTTGTTTGCTTAGAAAGCTTCAAATTAGTTTCTTCAGTGTACGTGTTTTGAAAAGTACAGATAAGAAGGCAAATTAAAATGTAATAGCGTGACAAAATCAGAAAAAAATACCAAATCAATAAGAAAAATCAATAACATGTTAAATTCATAAGATATGTAAATTCACGAGAAACTTGTAAATCCATGGAAAAGGTGTTACAAGCCATAAGAAACTCTTTAAAACTTTAATAAGCGGTTTGAAACCGTGGTAAACCTGATATGTTTATAAAAAGTCATTTAACTCATAATATGAGTTTAAAAATATAAAAAGTAATTTAAATCTATGGTTCTGCCGGAAATTTTCCGGGAAAACTTTAAGACTTCAAAGCCGTTTTTACCTTAATTTCCAAGAATCTTAGTTACCTTATTTCCCTAGAACATTAATTCCAATCACTAAGCTTTAATTCTGGAGTCAGAACTGTGTTAAAGGCATTAATTTTCGATATGGATGGTGTTCTTGTGAACTCTATGCCCTTCCATGCAGCAGCCTGGAAAAAGGCTTTCCTTGATATGGGTATGGAAATCCAGGACCAGGATATTTATGCAATCGAAGGTTCAAATCCCAAAAACGGCCTTCCTTTGCTTATCCGAAAAGCCAGAAAAGAACCAGAAGCATATGATTTTGAAACTATTACTTCAATCTACAGGAAGGAGTTCAAACGAGTATTTAAGCTGAAAGCCTTCGACGGAATGAGAGAGTGTCTTGAAGTCCTTAAAAAGCGTTTCCTGCTATCAGTAGTCTCGGGCTCTGACCATCTTATTGTTCACGAGATAGTTGACCAGCTTTTCCCCGGCATATTCGATATTGTGGTTACAGGAGACGATGTTAAAAATTCAAAGCCCGATCCCGATCCTTTTCTTAAAGCCGTTAAACTCCTGAATGTGCAGCGGGAAGAATGCATAGTAATAGAAAACGCTATTCTGGGTGTAGAAGCTGCAAAAAAAGCCAAAATCTACTGTATAGGGATTCCCACATATCTGGAGCCTTCACAGCTTGGCAGGGCAGACCTTGTGGTAGGAGATCACAAACAGCTAATGCAACATCTTCTAAGTCTTGAGCCAGCTCATGGGTTCAGGAACTGAAAAAATCTAGTTACTTCTTCTAAAAAGAATTGGGCCCCTGATGGGGTCACAGTAACCTTACGGTTTCAAGGTTTGTAAGCGCCCTGGTTTCTATTTTCAATTTCTTATAAATTGAACTTGCCAGGTCAACGCAAGCTTTTTCGTCCCCGTGCTCAGTAAATACTCTTTCTGGACGAGGCTGCATCCTCTTGATGTAGTCCATAAGCTGCCTCCTATCGGAGTGGCCTGAGAAACCGTCAACTACCTGGACTTCCATATTTAACTTCAGGATTTCGGTGCTTCCACCCTTTCCTGTCATCGGAATTTCTTTCCATCCTTTCTGGATTCTACGTCCGATTGTTCCATCAGCCTGGTACCCTACAAAAACCAGAGAATTGCGCGGTTCTTCGGCAAATGCTTTGAAATATTCCATAACCGGGCCTCCGTTCATCATGCCCGAAGTCGCGAGAATGACACAGGGATGAGGGTTCTGGATTATCTTCTGGCGCATGTCATGGGAATCAACGGGCTTGAAGCATTCGGACAGGAAAGGATTCTGGCCTTTCTGGAAGATCAGCTTCCTCAGGTCGTTGTTCAGGTACTCGGGATGTGTAGCATGAATTGCCGTTGCTTCCCAGATCATTCCATCCAGATAGACCGGAACTTCAGGAATCAGCCCTCTTCTTATGGACTCTTCAAGCACTATCATAACTTCCTGGCTTCGGCCGACTGCAAAAGCCGGGATGACGCAAATTCCTCCCCTTTCCACAGTGTTCTTAACTACCATCTGCAGGTGCCTTTCGGCGTCTTTAAGTGAAGGTTGGAAAGCATTGGAATTCCCATAAGTAGCTTCACTGATCACAGTTTCGACTCTCGGAAACTTATTGACAGCAGGATCAAAAAGCCGCGTCTTCTCATATTTGTAGTCTCCCGTAAAGACGACATTATGGAGCCCGTCTCCAATATGGAAATGAGAAATAGCCGACCCAAGAATATGACCTGCATTATGGAAAGTCAGTTTGATATCAGGAGCTATATCCGTTACTTCCTCGTAGTCCAGAGGAATTGTGTGTTTGAGAGTCTTTGCTACCATACCTGACTCATAGGGAATCTTTTTCCCTTCTTTTGCTGCCACGTCGATGTAGTCAAGCTGGAGCAGCACCATCAAATCCCGAGTGGGAGGCGTGCAGTAGACAGGCCCTTCATACCCGTATTTGAAAAGCAAAGGAACAAGCCCCTGATGATCCAGGTGGGCGTGAGTAACTATCACGGCATCGATCTGGTTTAAAGGAAAAACTTCAGGAACATACAGGTAAGGAGTCATGTTTTCGTCCGAACCTACATTGACTCCGCAGTCAATAAGGATTCGAGACTCGGGAGTCGAGAGCAGGAAACAACTCCGCCCTACTTCTTTGCAGCCCCCAAGTGATGTAACCCTTACCCACTGATCTTTAGAGGTACATTCTTTGTGAATCTTCCTCCCCACCGATTTAAGGATCTCTTTTCTCTCTTTGAGGTTATTTCTCATAAATTCCCTTACATTTTTTACTGTACGGGATTTAATAGGGGGAGTCCGCACAACTTTTGGAATCCAGCCAATCTGCTTTGTGATTTCACGGAGGGTAGCTCCGTGCTTTCCTATCACAAGACCAGGTTTTTCAGCTTCGATAATTACTTCTCCGGAATCTGGGTCAAAATAATAGCTTGAGATTACGGATTCTTTAGGAACAACTTCTTCGATTATAGAAATAGAGTCTTCAGGAGTTGCAAGCACCTTGGGGTCAGGGCGCATGGCAATCCGCGTTCTGAGTTCTTTTGCGAGGTTGCGAATAATGTTTCCATCGTCTGCGAATTTGCGGGGCTCTTCGGTATATAGCACAAGCTGAGGCCCTTCAAATTCCACATCGGTAATTGTAACTCCCGCGGGTAGATTTTTCTCAATTTTATGTTTGAGGTCTAATAGCACATCTTCAATAGGCATCAAGAATCTTCCTTTTTGTCAAAAAATGAAAAAGTATATAGATATTGGAAAAACGATAGGTTGAAAAAGATGTTAGTTTAGTGTTAAAATAAAAAACCAACAGTTTAAGTTATTTATGTAAGGAAGCCCTTATGGATTTTACGTCTTCAGGGTCCAGCCTCCTGAACGCCTCCTTAGTAATCACCACTACATCGATGTTTTCTCCAGACGCTGAATCCCTTTTAGTTGCATTGTGGATCGCCCGGATAGCAAGGTCAAGGCCTTCTTTTACAGTCATGTCTTCCCTGTACTGGTCTTCAAGTACCCCATATGCCATGGGAGAACCGGAACCTGTAGCCGAAATTCTTGTCTCTTCGATGCTTCCTCCAAGAGCGTCAAGTGAGTAGATCCCAGGCCCATTTTTGTCAACTCCTCCTATAAGGAGCTGGACCATCATGGGGTAGTAACGGTTGGAATTTAAAAAGTTTGACATTAAAGTTGCAATACCTTTTATTGTCATTGACTCGTTTCTACGCATCTTATAGAGCTGTGATTCCACATTTACGAGCCGCACAAGCTGCTGGGCATCCCCTACCGAACCGGCAGTAGTCATTGCTACAAGGTCGTCGATCTGGTAAACCTTCTTTGCAGTTTTACTTGCGATGAAATTCCCCATTGTGGCTCTCTGTTCACTTGCGAGCACGATACCATCGGTACAAACTACTCCTACGGTAGTTGTGCCCTTTAGATATTTGTCATTATCCATAAACATACCCTCATAATAAGTTAAAAATGAGAAAATGTCGCTAAAAAAAATGTTTTAGTGAGGTAAGTATTTTTAACTTAAATAGCAGGATTTAGCACTTCATTATCTCATTATTAATATCGCTATATATAAGTTTTCCTTCTCTTTTTTATTGAACGCGTCTATATTTAAATTCGAAGGAAGATTTTATAAAATAATTTTCTCTCTTTTCGTTTACAAGAGATTCAAAACTCCTGATATCTCGAAAAATCCAAAATTTAAAGAAAAAGTCTCTCAACCTCTTCAGCAAGTTTATTTATTCTCTGAATCACATTTTCGGGTACCTCTTGCTTACGCATGAGTTCAGTTCTCTCAGCTACAGTAATCCTGCTCGTTCCCTTAACAAGGTTATCGGCATGGGCAACTATTTTTTCCTCAAGGCTTCGTGGAAAATAATCGTCCTCTGGAAGCCCTAAACTCTTTGCCTCTTCTTTTGAGATTCCTGCTCCGATATGTCTTTTTATTATTTCGGAAATCTCAGGCTCGATTCCCTCGATCCTGGATAGCCTGTACCCTTCTACTGCATGAGCGATTTTATGTGTTTTACACCTACCAAAATCGTGAAGAAGAGCCCCGACTTCCACCAGTTCCGGGTTTACGTTATGCCCTGCTGCTTTTGCTTTATTTGCAATCTCAACTGCAAGTGATGCGACTTCCTTGCAGTGTTCTATCACATTTGGAGCACATCCGTTTTCCTCAAGCAGCTTTATTGCTTCGGCTCGGGTGGTCAAGGTAGATCACTTACGCTGAACTGAGAGCATCTACACGCTTTCTCAGGACATCAATAAAATGGGAGTTGTCGTAGAAGACCAGGTCTTCTCCACACATGGGGCAGAGAAACTCGGTTTCTGTAGCTTCGTCAAAAAGAAGGCGAACACAACCCTGAGGACACGTATAGAAGACATTGTTTTCTTCAAACTCAAGGCGAGTCTTCAGGTTACGGAGCAATTTTTTCTTTTCTTTCATAAGCTGGTGCTCTATGTCAGAAAAATCCAGGCGCCAGAGGTATGTTAACCACCCACTGTTTGAATCTCTCTCCCTGCGACATATTGCAAATTTGTTTTCATTTAATATGAAGAGCGTTCTCCTCACGGTGTTCAACAGAACCTCGGTCTTTCCCGCAATTTCTTCATCCGTAACCTCGCCTTCGGGCATTTTTTCAATCATTTGTAGCCCTTCTTCCCCTACAAGGCTCAGGAGGTATCCTCTAATTACCTTGTCATTTAAATCAACCAATATGTTCACCTCGCAAATGCCAGTATGAATTGGACATACCAGTATTAAAATTTACATTCCCCTTTTTCGGAAACATTTCTTAGCCAGAAAAAATTTAACATTCTTAACCTTCAATTTTCATATATTCTCGGCAAATCTCAGGTATCTTCTCTTTTCAGCTGGTTTTCAATAAAAGCCCTTATCCTGTTTGCCCCTTTTTCAAGCGATATAATTGCCTCTTCCCTGGTAGAGGTACACGCGAAAAGGGACGTAAGAGGCTCATCAGGCTCTATAACAGTCCCCTGGGAGGGAATGTCAGCGCCTTTTTCCCTCAGAATGAGCTCCATGAGCTTTAGATCTATAAAAAGTTCTCGATCCGAGTAGATTACCCCTCGTGCAGCAAAACCTTTAGCTTCGGGTTTCTCAGGAAGTTCTCCTCTAAAGCAGCCAGCATGGGCCTCAAAAAGGTTAATGTTCATCGCCTTCTCGACAGTATCAAGACTTCCCTGGAACCTCGGGTTTATTTCAAGTACTACAGGCCCTTTTTTTGAAGCCAGGAAATCTACTCCGTTTGAGCCGAGAAGCTTGAACTCAAGCACCAGTTCTTCAGCAAGGGCTTCCATTTCCTCAGCTTGATCTGTCCTGAAAGGGGTTATATTTCCGCAATAAGCAAAGGGCAGCCTCGAAAGCCAGGGTATTCCTATAAGTTGTTCGTTAACAGCCACTGATAGAGCTTCGTTCTTTGTAGAAAGTAAGGAAACACTTGAAGGTGTTCCTTCCAGAAACTCCTGAATAACAATGGTCTCTTCCGTAAGCTCCGGATTCAGCCCGTGTAATTCCTCAAGGATGGCTAAAAGCTCCTGTCTGTTCCTGGCAATTCGGTTGAAAATTCCTCCTCCGCCTGAAGCTGGTTTAATCATAACTGGATATTCTATTGCATCCAGTTCTTCCGGGGAATAGCAGCGTGGATGAGGGATTCCAAGGGCTTCAAGCTTTTTTGAGAGATTAAGTTTGTCTGAGGCCTTCTGCATGGCATCCGGACTGCTGGCAAGTACAGGGCAGGAAAAATCATTATGGTCAAGCATTTCCAGTCCCGAACCTGGAACAAGGGCATCAAACTCAAGTCCAAACTTAGCCATCTGAGCCTTTATCCGGGAAGCTTCGAGCTGGTGCAGTTCCTGTATGGTTCTGCACGCGAGAAATGCTGATGCATAGGCGCATTCCCGCAGGTCAAGATCACAGAAAGCATCTATAGAGCAGACCGTATAGCCAGCACGGCTTGCAGAGCAGACAACATTCCGGGTATCAAATCCGATTACAAGGATATTCTGCATGTTTCCTCTTTCTTGACTATTTATTTCGCCTGCGGAATTTCAGAATGCGCCAGTGCAAAGATCCCATAAGGGGTTTTCAGGACAGGAATTTCACTTCCTGCTTCTGCATTGAACGACATAGGTTTCTTTATTGTAACAGTCTCATAAGTTTCAGGGTCGAGCACCAGAACTGCGTTGTCTTCGATTGAGACCAGCACTGTTAAAACCGTATCTCCCATATTGCCTATTTTCTCTGCTCCTTTTAATTCTTCAGGGGTTGAGATAAATCTAGAGCCGTCCTCAAGGGAAGTTCCGTTAACCTTTTTTCCGGAACTCTTAATCTGAATAATCTTTCCTCTGAACCTTATCACATCTCCTGGTCCGAATTCGGGAAGACGTACAGCAAAAGTAATCCTGTAAAGGTTCTTTCCATCTTTCATTCCGACAAGGGTAGGTGATTCGGAAAAGTTACCTCCAAGTTCTGAGGTGATTAGCCTACATACCTGCCTGCTGGCATTCATGGAACCCATGTAAAGGTCTATTCCTCCCTTTTGCTCCACTTCTTCACTTATAAACGCAAGTCGGTCACCCTTTTTTCTCATGCTTTCCATGGCTTCTCTGGCGATGGTCATAGAGCGTTTTTTCTCTTCTTCTGTAGGAAACCTACCTGCTGCCCTGATCTGGATAATCGCTTCAAAATATCCTCCTGACTCCCTGCTGCACATATCGCAAGCTGTTCGCTGAATCCTCACCTCAGTCTCAGCTTCTGCGTGCACCGGCTCTTCTCTGACCACTGCATCGACTTCAGCTCTTACCATATACATATAAGGCGTAATCTCTCTGGGTTCAAGGTAGACTTCCACATCTCCGGCTTCGTTGTGGATGAAAAGGACATCTTCTACGGCCTTTAGCACCACATCTTCAATATTACCAACATCTTCCCACCGGCCTCTATGAAAGTGTGCTCCGCAAGCTGAACATATCCTTACATGGAGTACATGGGGCAATTCAATCAGTTTGAAAGTCTCAAAAAAGCAGTCCTTGCAAACTGAGTCAAAGAGCCTGTAGCATTCTCTGCCGCATCTAGGGCATGTAATAAAATTCATCTGTAATCCTTACTTATAGTCTTCTTGGAGTAGTAACAATCTTCTTGAACAATAGTCTTCCTGGAAGAGTAATGTTGAAAATATCAGGAAGGAAAATTTCTGCAGTATATTTAAGCAATTGACCTGTTAAGCTTACTCATGCTATTTAAAAATAGCTGGATTTGCTAATTTCCTTTTAGTATTCAGGCTCCCCCAATTATTTGAGTGCAAAATTAGCAAAAGAGTACATATCCTTTATAATGTAACGAAGTTATAACTTATCTATAAATCATTTAATAATTATATTTTAAACGTTCATTAAATTTGTACTTGTCTTATATAAATATTTCTTAAATTTAGAAGTCTCAGAAATACTGAAAATTAATTTTCACAGTCTCGTTTTTCTGAAAGTCAAAAGCTACTTTAGTATGAAATTCTCTAGAAAAGTGCCAAAAGTATAATTTCACAATTTTTAAAAAAAGAAATTTCCGTGTCTTTTTGACACGGAATATTACTATTCAAATTTCGTTCCTGATTATTTCTTTGGAGGCCAGTTCTTTTCCATAAATCCAGGAAGCCTTCCTGAATCCATTGGGCCCACAA
>Ga0183095_10606_pt1 | contig 88021 bp, 54 predicted proteins | sample BioMet4_FD_130346 | JGI IMG/M metagenome (GOLD analysis project Ga0183095, IMG submission 130346) | Microbial communities from bioreactor (seeded with sewage sludge) at LBNL, California, USA - Biofuel metagenome 4 (v2) (version 3) | ecosystem: Engineered > Bioreactor > Anaerobic > Unclassified ...
CTACTTTTTAGTTGTTTATGTAATTCTTTCAAAGAACTCTTCTTTCTACATCCCCCTTCTTTCTGGGAATGCGGCTGCAAAGGTACGCCCTTTTTCTTTTCTACCAAATTTTTATACCCTTTTTTTCAACCACTAAATCAAAAATAAGTTTGAATACTGCCTCAATGTTCTATTTAACAATAGTTTATTCACCTGAAAATTTATTCCATTTTAATCATTTTTTCAAGAATATCCTGCAAATTTGAACTTATATCACCCATACAAGAAGTACAATATCTCCTAATCCTTTTTCATTTCCAAACAATAGTAGCCGTTTTCATGAGCAATTAGTCTTTGTTTTCTGCATGTTCCTATAAATGCAAATCTATTAACAATAAACTCGCAATGGTTCCATTCATTAATTCATCACCTTTTACAGTATATTTCAATCAGATATCATCTAGCCTTGATCATATCAAATGAATGAAGCTTTAAACACGCAGGTCTACTTATTTCAATATTTTGATGAGAATCCGTGAGCAATCCACTTTGATTATTAATTTTAAATATTTGAATCGAATTACTATTCATGCAAGCACACAACAAATACCGTCCACTTGGAGAAATAGCAAAATTGCGCGGATGAGATTCTGTATAAGTAAAATTAACCAGAGATAGCTTTCCACTTCCTCTATTGACCTTATAAACAGCTATTCCTTCAGCATTTATGCGAAAAGAAGCATAGACAAAATTACCATCAGCCGAAACATGAATATCGCCTCCACCGGCAGCACCAATATGGCCTGTTCCAATATATTGAACAGGCCTTAACAATCTATCCTTATACTTTAGAACCACAACATTACCCGATAATTCACAAAGCAAATAAACAAATTCTCCGTTAGGGTGAAACACCGCATGGCGAGGCCCTTCTCCAGGACGCAAATTAACCATCCCCTCTTTATAATTAATTAATTGCGAAAATTCATTTTCATAGTTATATGTATAAATGTTATCTGTGCCAAGATCGTCCACAAATAATGCTCTTTCATCCGGCGAAGCGTAAATACAATGTGGATGCGATTTTTCCTGCCGCAACAAATTCAAACCATGTCCCTCATAAAAAAAAACAGAAGATACAGGTGAAAGTTCTCCGCCTTCTAGTATATGAAAAATATTAATATTACCCCCTCTATAATTAGCTGTCACTACCATTGTTCTATTTTTATCAATCCATATATAACAAGGTGAAAAACCATCTGTTTTTTGATAATTGATCATTGACAACTGCTTTGATTTTTTATTAAAATGGAAAGCATAAACACGAGCTTCAATTTCTTTTCTTTCACTTATCGAATATAGATAGCTTCCTTCTGCCGAAAGGCTGAAGTAGGAAGGGTTTTCTATCCCAGAGACATGACTCAAAAAGGCGCTTTCCCCTGAATCCTCGTCAAAAGAATAGACAGCTATTCCTGGCTCAGACAGCTTCGCATAACTACCTACAAATAAAAATGAATTATTTGTCATACGCATACAAATTCAAATTTAGAACCACTAATATAAAATAATGATAACGTCGCAAAAAACACCAGTCATCATATGCGCATCATAGAATCCTTTGTCAAGGTTCTTCGATAAATTCATATTATTATACCCCATAATCCCAACTCTTTCAATAAGATTCATTCTTCACGTTTTCATTTATTCAATCATCAAAAAAGTAATTTGTGCCTACAAATTTATCTCTTTAGTCCACCTTTTCGAATTCCACGACTTTAATACTAGCTTAACCTTATTATTTGGTTCATGATTCCTAATATGTATTGTCATCTTCATTTCTTGAACAGTTCCAGGCTCCAACCAAAAGAAATTGTCGCTTGCATAGAAAGAACGAGGAACGCCTTCTACGTCCACTTGCGTCATGAATGAAGGCACTTCCCCTTTGTTTCTCACTTTGAAGGAAAGAATAGCTTCTTGATTTTCATAGGATAAAACTTTCAAATCCAATAATTCAACCGCCGTTTTATGCATCGAAGCAGAATATTTTAACCATGGACCTTTATTCAGTGTTGGCCAATCCGTTGGTTCTGTAGTATATTTGGCATAATACTTCGGGTCTTCCATTATTTTTAATGTACGTGGCCAATATTCAGAATGTGATATAATTTGACCTGAGGTGTTTATTAAAGAAACAGTAATAAAGAAATATTTTTCTTTATATGTCTCTGGTATTTCGAATTTTTCCATTTCAAGCTTTGTAACTGAAGTTCCCGGCGTAACATATATACTTTTTGTTTCTTGCCAAACTTGTTTAAACCCATTATCAAAAATAGATATCTTAATCCGACCATCAAACCCTGATTGATCAACACCATTCAATACATTAACAGAGATAGGGAAAGCCTCTCCCGGAGCCCATAGTAGCCGATTAATATCCAACAATACGTGAATCGGCTCATATGTCCTTTTTAAAAAATAATACGTTGCAGAAGGTTGTCCCATTCCATCTACCAGATTAATGGCGGCAACTACAGGCCATGGCCGTTTATAAACCCATGGAATTAAGCCGGTTGTAACAGGATAATTACTTTGAATGCCTTCAGACATTATTTGATAAAATTCACCCGCTCCAATCTGTGTAGCTTCTGATATAATGTCAATTGTAGGCTTGGAAATATCTTCAATATGTGAAGCCCTGCTCAACATTCGGGGGACACGTGAAGGGTCATATTCTGCAAAGTGATTGACAAACTCAGGATGCGAAATAGCAAAACTCTTATCAAACATACCACTCAAGTCATTCAATTCTTTTGATGACACTACTTGCTTTATATCAGCAGCATCTGTAACGCAGTGAATTCCTGTTTCAGCTATAAAAGGAACTAAACTATAACGCTTATACCACGCAGGATCAAAGTCTGGGTATAAATGAAAAGAACCATCATCCGGAGATGTCCGAAGGAAAAGGCGTGTAGGATCAAAAATAGCTAAATTCCTTTCAATAATATCCATGGATGCAGCATTTCCTATTGCATAAGGATTAAACTCATTCCCTCCACACCAAACAATTAAAGCCGGTTGATTTCTCAATCTGAAAATATTCTGACAAACTTCCGATTCCAATACGTTCTGGGGCCATTCGGGTGTTTCCATATTAGCAATGTTAAATTCCTGCCAAACCATGATTCCATATTTGGCACAAGCGTCATAAAATGCATTGTTTTCAATTAAACCACTTCCCCAAACACGAAACAGCTGAACACCCAAATTCTTAGCCATTTTAACAGCCCAATCATACTTATCAGGAGTTAAGTCATATAATGCATCTACTGGCATCCAGTTAACACCTTTCAAAAAAAACTTCTTTCCATTGACTACAAATTGCCAGTTATTCCAACGATCAGCTGTTCTTATCCCGGCACTTCTGATATGCTCTATTGTCCGAATACCAAAATTGAATTGCAAACAATCAACCTCATTCCCATTTATAAACAGCTTTACTCTCGCCAAATAGAAATCAGGATTGCCCAATCCATTAGGATACCAAAGATCAGGATTATCTAATGTAAATGTTTCTTCCAACCACGATCTTCCTTTAATTGGATGAGGATGAAATTCTTTCGTATACGCAACTTTGCCCTCTTTTATAAGATCAAGTACAACTGACACACTTTCTTCCATCCTTGCATTATTTGGCAGTTTACCATCATAATAATAAGGCAAAGAACTTCCTTTCCAGGGATGAAGCTGACAATTCAGTGAACTCTTTTCTGTAAATATTTCCAAATTAAAGCCTATAGTCGCCTTCCCTTGTTCGATCTTTTGGGTAAAAAGAAATGGCCTGTCCATATGATATTTCGGGACTATCTCCAAGCGGATATCACGCCATAAACCAAAATTAAAATATGGTTCCATAGCGCTTCCTCCTGATAAATGCCAACTCTTAACAACTTCTTTAGGTGCATACGGATTATAACTAGAATTGCCATAATTTGCAGAAGTAACCTCAACAATCAATTCATTCTCTATTCCACTTTTTATATAATGTGATACGTCAATGATTGGACCGCCAAACATCCCACTATGCTTGCCTATGAACTGTCCATTAAACCAAACCCTGGCAAAATAATCAATCCCATCAAAATTCAATAAATATGTACAGTCCTTTTGATATGTTGAAACCGTAAAATGTTTTTTATAATACCAAACTTTCTGCTCCATCTTCTCATATCCTATCGAATTAAGATGGGCATACGGATCTCCCATTATTCCAGCTTTATAAAGGGCCATTTGAACAGAAGTGGGATAATTCACCGAAAACCAGTTGCTTGATTTTAATTCAGACAAGTTGTCAACAGGTTTATCTGTAGACGAGAGTGTCCAATCATGAGACAATTCTATATGCTGGTCTCCCTCTCTCGGATAAACATAATATGGAGATTCCAAATCATTATTTTGAGCAGACAAAGGCCATGTCCACAATAATAAAGATAAACAAAATAAAGCCCTTTTAAAGAAACGCATATAATCTTATTTTCAATTTCAAATATTTAAAACCGTAGATCTCACAAAAGAATTATTTTACTCTCATTCTTTTCTAAACGTTCAAAGCATAAGTTCAGTACTACCGGAATATAAACATTCCCATTAGTATACTCCTAAAAGAGTTAATTTCGATTATTGACATGCACAAAATTTTGACATCCTCCTTTGTTTGCAAAAAAGAATGACAGTATTATCATATAATACAATAGTTTATGCATGTCTATTAATCAAAAGTATCCCCCTTTAGCCGTTATCTCTTGTGCACTTTCGCCATTCTTTACCCAACAGAAAATTTTCTTCTCGTTTTCCTTAATTTCCTCTGCTCGTATCAACACATCGTATGCAATTTCTCTTGGAATAATAAGCACACCGTCTATATCTCCCAATACAACATCACCGGGCTTAACCGTGACATCTCCAATTTTTATTGGGATTTGATAATGTGTAATCAAACAGCGTCCAAGACTTCCATTGGATATTCTATATTCATAAAAAACGGGGAAATCGGCAGCAAGAATCTGATGTGTATCACGAATCCCTCCATCAATACAAGCTGCTTTTAACTTTTTCCCCTTTGCTGTTGCCGTCATTACACCTCCCCATAAGGTAGCCTTATCGTCGCGACTTGTATCCCAAATCACAAAATCATCTTCTTTCATGTTGTCCAGCATTTGGGTACGGTACTCCATCTCCCCAGAAATTTTCACATTCGGTGCACTTTTTACTGTAAACGCAAAACCGGCTATAGCATTATATTCACGTAAAGGCTTTATACGACCCGGCAAGGCTTGTTGCAACAAACAAAATTCACGCATGACATCATTTACAGCTCCGGTATACAATTCTTCATATCGAGACAACAATTCTTTATCTGGAATCGGGAATGGTTTTGTAGAAACACCTTCTCGTGCCTCTATCAGCTTCTCTAAATTCATCATTCCTACTTCTTTTTTATACTGATCAACACTCATAATCTATTTTTTTATTCAGGTAAACTCATTCCTCCATCAACATAAATATCTGTTCCTGTGATATAACGTCCAGCATTACTGCAAAGAAGCAGAGCCATTGCAGCCAAATCATCAGGTACACCAATATATCCTAATGGAATATTTCTCTCAATCCTATTTTTTACTGTGTCATTACTTAATACATCCTTATTTCGGACCGTACTGATTACGCCCGGAGCCAGATTGTTAATTGTTATGCCTTTATTTCCCAACTGCCAAGCCAAATTCTTCACCATATTATACTGACCGGCTTTTGAAGCCGCATAAACAATCATCTGTTTGCTCGGTCTGTTCTGCTGAACAGAGCCCAATGTCACAATTCGTCCCCAGCCTTTTGATGCCATACTAGGGACGCAACACTGGATAAGTTCCAATGAGGAACGCAGATTCACCGTCATCTGGGAATTAAACTCAGACAAAGTAACTTTGTCCCATTCTTTCCTAATCTGAATAGAGGCATCTAGCACCAAAATATCAATACCCAATTGATTCATTTCCCTAAACAAACAGAAATCCGCTTTCAAAGAATCAGAAAACAAGTCGTATTTCCACAGCCAAGCTTTTCTTCCAAGTTTCTCTACCTCCAGACGAGTGTCTTCTGCCAATGCATCATTACTCCTATAATTAATTACAATATTTGCCCCATATTCAGCTAATGCCAAAGCAATGGAGCGGCCAATTCCTTGGCCGGCTCCTGTAATCAATGCAGTTTTTCCTGAAATATCAAATAATTTACTAACCATAACATTCAATTAAATACCACCAACAATAGGATACCAATCCGGACGACGAGGATCTTCATGGAAACGAGCATAATAATCGCCCATTTTCTCATAGTAACGCTCGTATTTAGCCATTTTCTCTTCATCCAGTGCAACACCTAGCCCCGGTCCTTCGGGAACTTTTATTGCACCGTCCACATATTGCATCTTTCCTCCTTGGATAATATCATCTTCCAAGTAATGATAATGAGCATCACCCGGCATAGTCATTTGCGGAATAGTTGAAGCCGTATGCAACATCGCAGCCAGCTCTATTCCAAACTCAGCACCGGAATGCATAGCCACACCCAGATTAAATGTCCGGCATACAGCAACTAAATCTTTTACACCGCGTGGGCCTTCCCAGTAATGCAAATCTGTAAGAATAATATCAATAGCACGCATGTGAATTGAAGGCCCGAGGTCATCAAACTTATTCGGATACATGTTCGTAGCTAAAGGTATGCGGACTTGTTCTCTAACAGCCTTCATACCTTCAATACCCCATGAAGGGTCCTCATAATATTGAGGTTCAAGTTCTTCCATTCTATGACCAGCCTTAATAGCAGTAGCCACACTCCAGACACCGTTCGGATCAATACGTAAGCCGAAATCATCACCTAACATTTTCCGACAGAGCTGTAATACTTTCACCTCTTCCATTGGATCCATCACGCCAGCTTTAAGTTTCATTGCCGTAACGCCCAATTCATCATGTAGTTGAACACAGAAATTTGCCATATCTTCAGCACACTTGTCATCACCACCTTCCGGACGATTATAGCGCCAGAAAAGATAAGCAATCATCGGGATAGAATCTCTCAATTTACCGCCAAGCAACTGATTCATAGGCACATTAAATGCTTTGCCCATAATATCCAGGCAGGCTATTTCAATAGCACCGTACAGGCGAGAATTAGAAATATAATAGATGCTTCTCAAGACTTTCATCTTGATCGCTTCCAAGTCGAAAGGATTCATGCCCACAATACGAGGTTTCAATTTGAGCAAAGCACCACGCTGATCACCACCGCCAACTTCGCCCAATCCTACAATCCCCTCATCCGTAATCAATTCCAGGATTGTTCTCAACAAATAACCCGGATGAACTCCTGTGTTATGCCGAAGCATACAATTCATTGGAATTGCCACGCAACGGACTCTCATGTCTACGATTTTCATTTCTTATTTTATTTTAAATGATACTCCATTATTTGTTGATTGCCTGATTTATCTGTCCAGGTAATCTTATAATCACCCTTAAAACCACGGAACTTAATTTGTCCGTTTTTATCAGCTTTGACCGTCATACTCGTCTTCCATTCATGATTGATCAGATTATCCAAAGCATAGAATGACGGTTTCGGCTCCATATCACGAGTAAAAAGTCCGGAAGTAGATGGCTCACCAGGAGCGCCGCAATCATCAACCACATTCCACCAGGTAATACCTGCCATCCGTTCGATGCTAAACCACATACGATACAAATTCTGTGCAATCACAGCCTGAATCTTACGTCCATGATCATCATCTCCCGGAGCTGTAATTGTTATTTCACTCAAATGAATAGGAAGTTCAACCTGTGAAAGGCATTTCATAAGATTCCAAATGTATTCAGGAGTCTGTATTTCTTTTCCTGCCGCCACATCCAAGCATTGCTGTGGATTAAACAGGTGCATTTGCGAACCCATCAGGTCAATCTTACATCCCCGTTTCAATAGATCTTTGACTTGATCGGCGTAAGCCTGATTATTCAAATAGTCATTAATATTCAACACCACATTATCAGGGAATACACGCTTTGCAGTCTGAAAAGCCTCATAAGTATAATCACCGGGCATCAGTCCGTAAATACTTTTACACAATCCAGAACCCGGAACCATCAATCCTTTAGAGTAATCAATAGCGCTCTCATTAACCACATCCCAGCTGTTTACACGGCCTCCATAATATTTGGATATTTCCACGATTCTTTTTTCAAAGAGTTGCTTTATCTTCATTGTATAATTCGGAAATTTGGCTTCCAGCTGCTGCGTAGTCATATTCCTATACCCTTCCGTATAAGTTTCGCCATCTTTATAATTTTGCAGATTTCCTCGCTCTACAATTAATTTATCCATTTCCTTTTTTTCGTTCGGAGTCATCATTTCATCCAAAAGCCAGTTTGGATTCTGCCACTTACGATTCCCCCAAATCAGTGGATGCCCCTGTACACGTAATCCTTTACCCACCAAAAAATCGATAATGGGATCCGGTGCCGGGCGACGCCAGTGAGGTTGATTCTTCGGATCCGTCTGTTTATTCCAATATTCCTCTGTATCCCAATACTCTTCCCTGAAGCGAGGACGGTTGGGTTGCATCTCAAAAACTTTCCAATAAAAAGAGACAGTAGCCGAATTGAATAAAGTTCCAAACAGGTCTTTATATCTTTGATTCCGCGCATGTGTTCCCAACTGATTAAAATTGAAAATATGAGAGCCGAAGAAAAAATCACTTGATATTTGCTGCACTTCAACCGTTGCTCCTTTAGGAACATTTGTAAGCTCAATAATTGCATCCGACTTTCTGTACTTCTCAATATCCTCATCAATCTTCGTTTGAACTTTCGGGTTCCATATCTTCCAATAAGCTTCGCTCATGATTTTGTCTTTGTCTTCTTTGGCGCTCTTGGGAAATGACTGTTGTGCCTGAAGTGCAATACTACAGAAAACTAAACTGATAATTAATGCTATTTTATTCATAAGGCTTACAATTATTTCACATCAAATTCCATCGTTTGAACTCTACCTTTCTTCCCCTTCCAGGTAGCACGATAATGACCTTTAAAACCTCGGAAACGAATCGTACCACTCTTATCCATCTTTGTAGTGAAAGACGTTTTCCAGTCGTGATTGATCAATTGATCCAATACACTGTAAACCGGCTTTTTCTTCATATCCTTATCATACAACCCTGAAAAAGAAGGTTCTCCGGAAGCTGCACCTCCATCAACTACATTCCACCAAGTTATACCTGTGATATTTGCGTAACTAAACCATAAGCGATACAGATTTCGTGTTATCACAGATTGTATTTCTTTACCAAATGCTGTAGTATCCGGAGCGCAAACCGTAACTTCACTAATTTGTATTGGGCGGCCGGCATCATCCAAACATTTCAAAACATCATAAATTTTGCTTGGAGTCAGTATTTCTTCCCCTTTAGCTATCCGTTTCGGTTCTTCAGGACTAAAAATATGCATTTGCAAGCCAACATTATCTATCCGTATGCCCCGAGATATCAGATTACGTACTATTTCCAAGTATCTTCTTGTATAAGGGAGGCCACTATGAATATCAACATCATTAATATTCAATATCACAGACGATGGAAAATACTGCATAGCCCATTTATAAGTCTTATATGTATAATCATCAGGCATCGCTCCGCGATTTGCCTGATCAACAGGTTCATTGACAACATCCCACATTTTCACCCTATCACCATAACGAATTGCCAGTTCTTTAATATGATTTTCAAAATGGAATTCCATTGCCTTGCGGTCTTCAGGCATCCATGCAGGCTGTCCCCAGCTTCTACTCCCATAAATGATAGCATGTCCTTTCGGCATAATTCCTTTTTTTTCGCAAAAATTGACAACCGGATCTACCGGCGGACGACGAAAAATATAAGAACTACCTGTTTCATAACGAGGCTTACCCTGTTCAGATTCAAGAGTCTTCCAATAAAAAGCAATTGTTGCCGCATTAAATAATTCGCCATATGTATCCTCATATAGCTTATTTTGTTCTGGGGTCTGAAGTTGTCCAAACAAAAATATATTTCCACCAAAGAGAAATGAATGTTTAAGCTGCTCAACCTTTACGATTGTTCCCGATGGAATCTGCTTCAAATCCAATATCGCATCAGCTTTACGATTCTTTTCGATATTCTGATCGATAAACGACTGTACCTCGGGATTCCAAATCTTCCAATAAGCTTCACTCATCACATTTTGACTTAAGCCCTTATTAGGATAATGATTTTGTGCTTGTAAAGTAAAACAACAACAAATCAGACCTACTATAACTTCTTTCATGTCTTCTATATCTTAATATTATACTATTTCACAATTACATTTTATTACTTCTTCTCGTAATAAAACTCTTTTAAAAAAAAGAATTTTATAGCGACAAAAACGGCTATTGCACCAATGAGATAAAATACAGATAGGAATGAAATGCCGAATGACAACCCATACGTACTTTTCAGCAATGCCAAAACAACCGGAGCAAATGCGCCAACAATAAAAGCGAAGGCAGTCATAATTCCCACTGAAGATGAACGCAAATCCGGAGAAATAACATCAAACAAAGCAGCATACAAATTTGAATCATAGATTCCCCTAAAAAAACCGAACAATGCGAGCATCGTATAACTAACATATAAGTTTGATGTATAGCCCATCAGAAATATAAACGGCGCACCAAGCAACAGTCCGATAAATTCAGTCTCCATACGAATGGTTTTTCTCACCATCGAATATTTATCGGATAATCTTCCACCAATTAAAACCCCTATAAATGCAGCTCCAAAATGATAGAACATAGATGTAAAGCCGGCCGTTGATAAAGAAAGCTGGAACTTCTCATGATAGAATGTCGACATCCAAGTCACATACCCAATATTCACGAAACACATAGCCCCAAAAGCCAAACATAACATCCACGTCGTTTTTTTCTTAAATATTTCACGAACAACATATAAAATCGAAAGCCTCACTTCTTTCACTTCCTGAGGAGTATCCTTTAAATTAAAGAACAGATAGCTGCATAAAATCAATCCTCCGATTCCAAAAGTAAAGAAAGAAATCCTCCACCCATAATGCTCTCCGATATAAGCTGAAATAAATCCGCTAGCCACAATGCCTACATACAATGATGTTTGATGAATTGAAAGTGCTAAAGCCCGCGTTTTCTTATGATACTGGCTAAGCAGCGAGGTCGCAGCCGGATAATAAAAAGCTTCGCCTCCACCAGTAGTGATACCTCTCAAAATAATAAGAGATGTTAATCCTCCGGCAAACCCGGTACACAAAGTTCCTGCACTAAATATAAACAAACTTATAAAAACAATCCATTTCCTCTTTAATATATCACCCAAATAGCCACCGAATGGGACCAAGCATCCATAAACGATTGTAAAGACGGAAGCCACCAGACCTAATTGAACATCCGTTAATTTCAGGTCATCCTTAATCAATGGAATAACAACATTAAATACCTGCCTGTCTCCCTGATTTAAGAAATAAGCACACCATAACATGATGATTAATTTCCATTTATAATCGATATGTAACTTTCCCATTTTAAGCTGCTTTAAAGTACCTACTGTAGTACCATAAGGTGCTACAGTAGGCAAATTTAATAAGAATTAATATTAATATCCGGGATTCTGATCCTTAGTTGCATCCAATGCTTCATTATAGTTGAATTCCGTTTCCGGAATCGGCCACAACATATGTTTATCGGCCACATCAATACCTTTAATTTTCTTGATTTGTGTTTTTGCAAGGCCAAGACGGGTCAAGAAAAACCAACGTTTACCTTCATTCATACATTCATAGCCTTGCTCCCTCACCAAAAGATTCATAAACTTGTCGGTCGTACTATAATCAGCCAGCGAAAAATCCACAGCAGATGCAGCTGTCGGGGCATAACCATAAGCGCGCCTATGAATCATATTCAATTTTTCCATTGCATCCGCATTAGGAGCTCCGTTAACTTTTGTTATTGCCTCCGCATATACCATCAAAACATCCGGATAACGTATGCATGGGAAATCATTACCAGCTCCGGATGTTCCCGGTGCACTAGTATCATAAAATTTAACCATCAAGTATGTATTGAAACCTAATCCTAAATTGAAAGGCAGCAGATTAAAATCTTTTCTCAAATCTTTAACATCCCATTCAGAAATAAATGAATTGGTATCTGTAGAATAAATGCCATACCAACCGCCGGCACCATACATTTTTTGCCCGTTTATTTTTGCAGAAGGATGTGCGCAAAGCATCACATATTCCCAGCCATTGCCATTTGCAGAATTATCATTCTTTAAGTAAAATATTTCTTCCGTAGAATTATTAACATTCGCACCAAAAATCTTGTCAAAATCACGTACGGTTGATACACTGACTAATGAATACTTTCCACTATCTATCACCTGCTTTGAAGCAGATGCAGCGTCACTATATTTGCCTAATTGCAAATATACTTCCGACAAAAGACTTAAAGCACTGTATTTACTAGGTGTTCCCGCTATCCGGGATATTTCGGGCGCATTTGCTGATGCAAAAAGCAAGTCTGCCAAAATATAGCTATATATATCGTCCACACTGCTTTTAGCCAAATTGTACTTACTCATATTCTCATCGGTCCGCAATGGACAAGCGCCGTAAAGTCGAACCAAATTAAAATAATCAAATGCACGAATGAAACGTAATTCACCTAAATATGCATTCTTCTTTGCATCCGTAAGTGATGCTGCTTGCAGTAAACGCGCTATAGCAATATTACAATCGCGGATAGACTGATACAATCCTGTCCAAACTGCATTCGCTCTCGAAATATTAGTTGTGTTCAGGCCCTGATACTGACTTAATGGTTCCCACGAACCGCGTCCATAAGCATAATCAGAAAAAGCCTCCTGCATTCCTGGAAAATTCATCGTATTATATCCGGTCCGCAATTTATTGAGTGGGGCTAATACAGCTGCAGCGGCTTCAGCTTCCGTATTGTAGAATGTTTCTGCTGCTACCGATTTCGGCTCCTCGTCTAACCAACTGTTACACGAAGTCATGCCAACTATCAATCCTAAAGCTATTATTATCTTTTTCATATTTTATCCTCCTTACTTAAAATTGAATTTTAGCACCAACGGTTACTGTCTTCACATTCGGATATGTCATATAATCCAGACCCATATTTACTCCGCCACCCCATGAACTAACTTCAGGATCAAGGCCGGAATAACCTGTAATAGTCAGCATATTTTGTGCACTCACATATATTTTTGCTCCTTTGAGCCAATTCTTTACACCCCATTTTGAGACCGGCAGATTATAGCCCAATGATACATCTCTCAATCGAAGGTAAGAGCCATCTTCCACATAGCGATCTGAGTGTTTCAAATTCTGACTACGTGTAATTTTAGGGTACTTTGCCGCAGCATTTTGTTCGGCTGTATTATTTGCACTCCAATGGTTACTATAAACTTCTCTTCTGAAATTCAACGGATAATTATAATCCAAATCCTGACATTCGGTAACATTATAAATATCATTTCCCTGACTTCCCTGAAAGAACAATGAAAAATCTATTCCCTTCCAGCTAAGACTTGACTGAAGCCCGTAAGTAAAGTCCGGATTCGGATCGCCTGTTATAAACTTATCGTCGTTTGTCAATTTGCCATCGCCATTTTTATCTACATAGGTTATAATACCGTTTGCATCATATCCATTTTCCTTGTAAGTATAAAAAACACCTAAAGGCTCTCCTTCACGAATCAAATTAACAAAATCTTCAATGAAAGACAATCCAACTGTAGAGCCATATATATCTTTGCCTCCATAAAGTTTTTTAACCGTATTTTTGTTGAATGCTATATTAAAAGAACCTGTCCATCTCAAGTCTTTCGTACGAAGAATATCTCCATCTACTAAGAACTCAAAACCCTTATTTCCCATTTTGCCAATATTCTCAATAGTCGTACTATATCCCGTAGAAGCCGGCATACTGACTGAATTCAATAGATCGCGTGTTGTTTTATTATAGTAGTCTGCTGTTACTCTTAATCTTGAATTAAACATGCTCAGATCAATACCGATATTCCACTGCGCTGTTGTTTCCCATTTCAGAGCGGATGGCAATGTTGTGCTTGCAGCGTAATATGTTCCTAAACCCGAACCTATTGCTTGCTTACCCAGACTTAGCATATTTAATGTTGAATACGGATCAATAGCGGTAGAACCTGTTTCACCGTAACCAAGCCTCAGTTTCAAGTTTGATATTTGTTTTATATTCTTCATGAACGATTCATCAGAAATACGCCAAGCCAATGCAGCTGAAGGGAAGTACCCCCACTTATTACCTTCTGAATAACGAGAAGATCCATCAGAGCGGACACTGAACGTAGCTAAATATTTCCCTTTATATGAATAATTTAATCTGCCCAAATAAGACATCAGCACCCATTTTGTATAGCCCGTTGAAGGTGTGCCGAACGATTCAGCTGAACCGATCTGGTCCGTTTCAGGTATATCGCTGATAAAGCCGGTTGCATTTATACCCATGGTACGTCCCACATATTGTTGATAGGTAAAACCACCCATTACGTTCAGAGAATGATCATGATTGATCGTAACATCATAATTGGCAATATTTTCATTAACGATCGTAGTCTGTGTGCTTGAGCTCACACTAGCACCATTTTTCGCCCACAAATACTTTGAGGTGCGATAATAATCACTACGATAATCTAATGTTTCAATACCTACAGACGATTTTAATGATAATCCCTTGATCGGTTTATAAGTAAGGGCAATATTTGAATCATTTAAATTTGCTTTTGTCTTATTTGACGTTTCGTTGATAAGGACCATCGGATTTCTTAACGCATTCGACATAAACGGATAAGACAACATAATATCATTGTAGCTGCCGTCTGCATTATACGGTGTGACTGAAGGCGGTGCATAGAGAGCGGCTCCCAAAATCGTAGCGCCTCTGTTGCCGCCAGACATTTCAGCAGGCATTTGTGTAGCCGTTCTGGCATACGACATAATCAAATCAACATGAAACTTATCATTGATATCATGATTTATATTTCCTCTCAAATTATATTTATCATAACCGCTATTTTTAATAATACCATCACGCAACATGATCGAACCGCTGATTAAGATTTTGGTCTTCTCATTTCCGGAACTAATAGATACATTATGATTCTGAATCGGAGCATTATCGAATACAGCATCTTGCCAATCATACCCTTTTCCAAAAGCGGCCACTTGAGAATCTGTAAAATAAGTTTTTCCAGTATCATTCAGCAACATCTCATTTGCAAAAGCAGCCCATTCTGAAGCATCGAGCATCTTCATTTTCTTTCTTAATGACTGAACGCCATAACTTCCATCGTAAGTAACAGCCGTCCCACTCTTGCCACTCTTTGTTGTAATCAAAATAACGCCATTAGCACCGCGAGAACCATAGATAGCAGTTGCCGAGGCATCCTTCAAGACTTCAAGTGATTCAATATCCTGACTGTTAATAGATGAGACATTTACAGGCATTCCATCTACAATATATAATGGATCATTGCCTCCGCGAATAGAGTTTGTTCCACGAACACGAATGGTAAAATCGCCGCTTGGAGAACCTGTATTATTAGTAATTACAACACCTGGTACACGCCCTTGCAAACCTAAAATCGGATTAGGAACAGCAATTGCCTGCATGTCTTCTGATTTGACTGAGCTTAACGAACCTGTCAAATCCCGTTTTTTCATCGTGCCATAACCAACTACTACTACTTCGTCCAAGGCTTCCACATCTTCCGACAAAGAAATAGTCAATGCCGCTCTATTCTTAACGGGAACTTCCTGACTTAAATATCCAATATAAGAAAAGACTAAAACAGAATTTCCTGAAACTGAAAGAGAAAATGACCCTTTCATATCCGAAATAGTGCCCGTTGAGGTTGAGCCTTTAACAACTACATTTACACCAACCAAAGGTTCTCCAGTTTTTGCATCTGTAATTATTCCTTTCACGCCATGCTGCGCGAATGCTGTGATGCTGAGAAAAAGCATCAATAAGAAATAATAAAACTTCTTTTTCATGATACCATAATTGTATTTGTTATATTCATTATTATAAAATAATATTTTACAATGCAATATTATATACTAAAATAGTAGTGGCAAAATTTTTCAGTATAAAAATCATACTTTATGTTGTAAAACATAAATATAAGGAGATATAATATAAAAAGATTAAAAAATAAGTATGAATTCATAAGCTGTTAGGCTTTGTATAAAAGAAAATTGCACCAAATACAATTGTCTTCGTCAAAAAATAACATGAGTCAAATCAAGATTCAAATAATTATTCTAATTTTGCATTATAAAACAGAATAAGATAAACAAAAATTTATTCCTATTTGTTTTACAATATAAAATAATAAATATTATGATACAAGTAATAAACAGAGCGCTGAACATTTTAGAGGTGATTGCAAACAATTCTGACAAAGAACTTGGGTTGTCAGAAATTGCTGATGAAGTTGAACTGAATCACGGTACATGCGCAAATATTCTAAAGACTTTGGTAAATAGGGACTATGTGGAACAAGTTGGAACAAAAAAAGGTTACAAACTAGGTTATATGTCATACCAACTAACAAACGCAAAATCCTATTATACAGATATATTAAGCATATCCAAGAGCTTAATGGATGACCTCAGAGACGAAATCAATGAGATGGTCATTCTTTCCATTATAAAAAGCGGAAAGCGTGTTTTGCTTTATGAAGCCCCCTGCAACCATACATTACAAATACGAACAACTCAGGAGTCGAGTATTTACCGTGCAACAACCGGACGGATGATCTTAGCGCACTATTCGCCTAAAGAACTGGACGATCTGATTGAAAAAATCGGACTCCCAACTGAAAAAGAGTGGCCCGAAGTAAAAAGTAAGTCTGATTTGATACAATATTTAAATCAAATAAAAACAAACGATGTTGAAATCACTCTAAACCTTAATCATGTGGTTGGCTTAGCAACTCCCATTTATAAAAAAGGGACTGTTATTGCCAGTCTTGGTATATATTTACCGGATGTTCGCTTTGGAAAAACCGAAAAGAACGACATCATCAAACAACTAAAGAAAACGACAGCACTTATCAATGACCGAATTGCCAAATCAAAAAAAGAGTAATAATTACTATCACTTTCTATCGATATACCAGATAAATAGTATTGTTTATCAAAGAGTAAAGTTTCTTCGATTAAAAGCTATTTATTATTTCACGTCAGTAAATAACTACATCACATCAGTAAATAACTATTTACTGGCACAAAACTCTTATTTACTGACAGCATATAAAAATATGGTCCTTATCTGTCTGTCTTTTCATCAGAACCATTCAATGTTTTTATCAGGATTACTTCACTTTAGGCGACTGAACATCAGAAAAACTTAATTGCCTTAACGGTCTAAGTTTTACTTCACTATTAAGGCCGGAAGGAAGTGAAGCCCAGTGGCCGTAAGTAGTCTTCTGGTAATTCAGATCTACAAAATTGATCTCTTTGAAGATACGCCAGTTCACACCTCGACGATCATAGTCGGCTATACGGTTAGCGGTAAGGTTTGTCACTTCAACTTCAATGACATTCTTTCCAATATGAAGGTATCTCCCAACATATAGACGGAACGGCACAGCCCAAGCTGTCCCGACATTGTGACCATTTATTTTAACGCGGGCACTCTCACGCACATCGCCCAGGTCCAAAAGCCACTCGTCGGCATGGACCTCTGGAAGATTGAAAACCAACGAATAGACTCCAGTTCCGCTATTACGCTGCATATCGGGAAATGGAAGCGTAGTCCACGATACCGGACGATCAATAGCAAAAACCCCGTCGATAACCGGCTCGCTTTCAACAAAACGTAAATTCCATCCGTGTTCGAGCGAAAAACTGAAAGGCTGTTCGGTGAAATAACGCCAAGAGGTAAGAGTACCTGAAGGACGACTGGTATAAGTTTTAATAATCATTGACTGACCTGACGAAAGTTGTAGATACATTTGCAAACGGCCGTTGCGAAAACAGGTATGCGCCATACCACTCCTGCCGTCCATAGGATCATAGAACACAGCCAGACTATCGGATACGCCAAGCGAGACCCAGCCATTAATATCTTTATCCTGCAACGACGAAATAAAATAGATATGACCTGTGGAGTCAGCACGGCGGATATAATGCAGACCGAAGTGAGAGGTCAGCTCTTCAGGCACAGCCTTGCAGAACGACAACGTAGAAGCATAGTCGCTGCCGGTAATAATACGACCATGTTGAAAAGATGTAGCAATGGCAGTCGCAAAAGATACTTTCGGAAGTCTGGCGGAGACTTTACTGAACAAAGCACGACGTGAAGCAAGATGACCATAACCGGGCACATCCTTCGGATAATTTCCGACGAATACTATATCAGCTCCCTCACCGGCCAGTTGCATAAGATGATACAGCACCTTGTCAGGCATCAAGCGAACGGCAGGGATGATGATCGCTTTGTAGCGTGTTCCGCCGCTAGTGACCAGCCTGCCACTCTCGTATCGGGTACCAAGAATAAAGGCGTCCGAAACATAATCGACATCATAGCCACTCTGTGTCACTTTGTTAATAATATCAATGAATTTAGGTGCACGTTCTTTCATATTGCTGATTTCGAAAGCCAAATATCGGCCGGGCTGCTCTTGCCAAATATCATATATAGGAAGATAAATCAGGAAATCATTATCAGGCTTGCCACTCTGGAGGAACGACTGGCAACGGGTAATATATTCAAAGAATGCAGGTGCATCGCGCCAGATACTGTTAGTTGGCGACATATTAACAGAGGCGTAGAACAGCCATCCCGGCCAGACTGCTTCGCGAGGTGAATAGGGTGTGCCATGAAAGAAGATATGGTTCACACCAGCGGCAAACATCAGATCAACATCGGGCTTACATTGCGAAAGTGACGTACGGAAATGCTCGGTAAGCCAGGTCAATGTTTCAGCGGAAGTGTATTGCTTTCCAGAGATATGCGCAGCAGAGGAGGCATATTTCATCATCGAGAGATCAGAATAATTCACGCGGGTAAGCGAATCCTGGCGCAAACCAGGGATATTGAACTGCGATAAACCAAATCCTTCACATTCGGGAATATCTACAGAAGCATAGAGGTCGATCAGGTTACCCGGTGAACCATGAGCCTGATTGCGTGTGATAACACCATGGCTATGCGCCCAGTGTGTCCACTGGCGGGTGAAGTTATACTGAAGCATATCAGAAAGCGTCTCACGATAGTCAGATACAATACGGGCGGTAACCTCGGGACGCGAGCCGTCAGAAAGACGTGTTGCATCAAGAAACTCCGGGAAATGATCTTCCAGGCGATAACCACGGCGGCGAATAAATTCGTTAAGTAGCGATGGCGACCAGTCGGCAATATAGACCTCGTAAGAATCATTGAAAAATGTATGCGGATAAGGTGTAGCAGAAGCCTTGAACGCCTGCTCGAAATGCGCCAGATAATGGGCTACAGCAGTAGATGAAAAATGGTCAAGCACCAATCCTTCTCCACCGGGCGAGGCACGCTTAACCTGTTCGAACGACTTTCCGTCAAACAAGGCAATGATACGCCACGAACCTTCAAGCGCAGTCCACAATAAATGTTTACTGTGCACTCTGGAAGTAAGGTTCACTACTTGTCCGCGATCGGAATAAGCCATAAGACGCGAGAGTTTTGCTACAGATTGCTGCTTCACGTCGGCAGGTTCTATAGCAACATCCAGACGTTGGCCCTTTTGGAGCGTATACTCTTGAAAAATAGCTTTCGTTGCAGCATCGGCGATGCTGACATACGGACCACCGAAAGGCCAGCCGGTACCCGTGTTCATGTCAGTCTCGATATGAAGTCTACGACATTCATTCTCTGTATATTGGAGCATCTGCATCCAGCGAGGCGAAAGAAACGGGATATCATGAGCATCATTGCCCTGCACTCCATAAATCGGCGTGATCTCAACTCCGCGCAAACCGGCTTTAGCATACTGCTCAAGATTATAAGAAAGATTCTGGCTGTCGACAGCATTGCCGAACCACCACCAGCGTGTATAAGGATGTGCCTCAGTTTGAGCTACAGGCCATCGCTGGGCGAAAGAAGCAAAAGTTGAAAAAAAGATCAAGATACAGATTGCTGCTCGTTTCATAGGAATATGATTTATTAATCAATGCAATATTCGCAAAAGTTAGCGACGCTGGCAAGCAATCTTGGATTTATTTAGCGTAAATATGGCACAAATGACGTATCTTTGCTCAACGATTAAAAACGACAGAGATGATCTACAACACGACCTTTCACATTGAACAGACAATATGGAACGAAAGCCTGATGTTCCTCAAACACGAATATATCCCGAAAGCAATGGCCGACGGAAAGTTGCAAAGGCCAATGTTAAGTCGTGTAATGCGCACTGACGAACACGAAGGCATCAGTGTGGCCCTACAATTCCATGTAGCCGATGAAGAAACATTGTCGGCGTGGTTCGATACAACAGGTCACGAGCTACACAGACAGCTAATGCTCCGCTTCGGCAACGCAATGATGGGCTTCAGCACGATGCTCGAAGAGCTCGATTGGGAAAAATAATCATTAAAAGATTATGGAGGAGATAAAAATCAAGCGCGAACGAATAATTCTGGGCATTGATCCCGGTACAATCATTATGGGATACGGATTATTACGAGTCGTCGATAACAATCCGTCGATGGAAACTATGGGGATATTGCAGCTTAACAAGTATGAAAATCATTATCTCCGCCTAAAGAAGATCTTCGAACGTGTCACAGGCCTGATAGACGAATATCATCCTGACGAACTGGCTATTGAAGCACCATTCTTCGGGAAAAACGTACAAAGTATGCTTAAACTTGGACGGGCACAGGGAGTAGCTATGGCGGCAGCACTCGAGCGTGATATCCCTATATTTGAATATGCGCCTCTAAAGATAAAGCTCTCAATAACAGGTAATGGTGATGCATCAAAAGAACAAGTCGCCGGAATGCTGCAGCGTTATCTGCATATTCCGCAGGAATCAATGCTGCCACAACTAGATGCCACTGACGGGCTGGCTGCCGCTCTTTGCCATTTCTTCCAACTTAAAAACCCCATTTCCGACAAAAAATACATCGGTTGGAAAGATTTTATCAACAAAAACCCAGGAAAAATCCGGGAATAAATAAGCACGGAACCATATTGTGGTCCGTGCCTAAATATATAATATGAGTGTTTATACAATACCCTGAGCCATCATAGCTTTTGCCACTTTCATGAAACCTGCAATATTGGCCCCTTTGACGTAGTTTATATACTCGCCTTCTTTTCCGTGTTCAACACATTGATGATGGATATCGCTCATAATCTGATGCAACTTTGCATCAACCTCTTCGGCTGTCCATGAAATATGCATAGCGTTCTGAGTCATTTCCAGGCCTGATGTGGCAACGCCACCGGCGTTGACTGCCTTGCCAGGTGCAAAAAGCTGCTTGCGAGCAATAAACAGATCGACAGCTTCAGCTGTACAACCCATATTGGATACTTCAGCAACACACAAGGTTTTGTTCTCAATAAGCACGCGGGCGTCAGTTGCATCAAGTTCGTTTTGTGTAGCACAAGGAAGAGCAATGTCGACCTTTTGTTCCCAAGGCTTACGCCCGGCAAAAAACTTGGCATTCGGATATTTCTCAACATAAGGAGCGACAACATCATTACCTGAACTACGCAGTTCGAGCATATAATCAATCTTATCCCCGGAAACACCATCTGGGTCATATACGTATCCGTCAGGACCGGAGATTGTAACAACTTTAGCTCCCAATTGAGTAGCTTTAGTCACAGCGCCCCATGCTACATTTCCGAAACCGGAAACAGCAATAGTCTTTCCTTTGATCTCAATCCCGTGAGTCTGCAACATCTGATGAACAAAATAGAGTGCACCGAAACCTGTAGCTTCAGGACGAAGGATCGAACCGCCAAATTCCATTCCTTTCCCTGTAAAGGTTCCGGTGTTTTCGCGTGCCAGCTTTTTATACATACCATACATATAACCCACTTCACGACCGCCAACACCAATATCACCTGCCGGAACATCCCGGTCCGGACCCAGATTCCGCCATAACTCGAGAATAAATGCCTGACAGAAGCGCATGATTTCAGCATCGCTCTTTCCACGAGGAGCAAAATCAGATCCCCCCTTACCACCGCCCATAGGCAATGTGGTCAATGCATTTTTGAAAGTCTGCTCGAATCCTAAGAACTTTAAGATAGAAAGATTTACTGAAGGATGAAAACGAACGCCTCCTTTATACGGGCCGATGGCATTATTGAACTGTACACGATAACCCAAATTTATCTGGACTTCGCCTTTGTCGTCAACCCAAGGTACACGGAAAGTGAAAATACGCTCCGGTTCAACAAGACGTTCGATAATTTTTGCTTTCTCGAATTCCGGATGCTGATTGTAAACCTCTTCTATTGATAAAAGAACTTCTTTAACGGCTTGCAAATACTCCTTTTCTCCAGGATGCTTTGCTTCTAATTCTGATAGAATTAATTCTGTCTTCATAGTATATACAATTTCTTATTAATTGACATTTTGGTCGCAAATATAGGTATTACCCTAGATATAACAAGTACTTTTGCTTACTTTTTGTCAACTTTTTTTATGTTCTTGAACATGTTTGTACAGAATATATCATCCCTTGAGATGTTTTTCGGATAACAGTGCAAAGTAAATACATCAATATTTCTTACCTTTACAGCCCGTAGGCAAAGTGAATGTGGCGTTGTCGCGGGATAAAGAATTTTAATGATCAATTATGAGCGGAGTTCCTGACTTTAAGAATGTAGCGTTTAAAGACACTTCATTCGCAAATCTGATGAATAAGCGTATATATAATGTATTGCTTATAGCTACCAAATATGATTCATTCATGCTTGAAGACGACGGACGTGTAGATGAACAGATCTTTAACGAATACACAGCCTTAAGTCTGCGTTATCCGCCTCGTTTTACACAGGTTACCAGTGAAGAGAAAGCACTGGCGGAACTAAAAAGCCGAAATTTTGAACTCATCATCTGTATGCCGAACATGGACAATCGCGACATCTTCGCTGCCGCTACAGAAATAAAGATACATTATCCAAACATCCCGATCGTCGTTCTCACACCATTCTCGAAGGAAGTATCCAAGCGTATATCCAACGAAAATATGAGTGCAATCGATTATGTGTTCAGCTGGCTTGGAAATTCCGAATTGCTAATGGCAATCATCAAACTGATTGAGGACAAGATGAATACGCCTGATGATACAAAAAGCGTTGGTGTACAGATCATCCTGCTCGTCGAAGATTCGATAAGATTCTATTCGTCGGCATTACCGCATCTATATAAATTCGTACTGGAACAGAGCCAGATGTTCGCTAAGGAAGCGCTCAATGCTCATCAACAGACATTGCGTATGCGCGGACGCCCTAAAATAATGCTCGCACGCTCATACGAAGAAGCCGTGGCTATTTTTAATCAGTATCGCGACTATATGCTGGGAATCATCTCCGATATGAGTTTCATGCACGACAATGTAAAAGATTCGTACGCCGGCTATAAATTCGGACAGTATGTACGCAAAACAGGATTAATCATTCCTTTTGTTCTCGAATCGTCTGAACAATGCAATGCTGTATATGCCAAAGAATTAGGAGCGTCTTTCATTGACAAAAACTCAAAGAGCTATCCGCAAGATCTGAAGAAAAAAATTATGGAGCGATTCGGATTTGGAGATTTTGTCATCGTGAACCCGCAAACAAAAGAGGAGATCATGCGCATCAAGGACTTGAAAGACTTGCAAAAAAAGGTATTCCAGATTCCTGATGATTCACTGGTATATCATCTTAGCCGGAATCACTTTTCACGCTTCTTCTATTCGCGGGCGATGTTTCCGCCAGCCGAACTGCTTAAGCGGGTAGATGTAAGTGATTATGCGAATATGGATGAAGCACGGAAATTGATTTTCGATGTAATCGTACAATACAGACGGATGAAGAACTCAGGCGTCGTGGCTGTTTATCAAAAAGATCGTTTCGATGAATACAGTAACTTCGCCCGCATTGGTGAAGGATCACTCGGAGGCAAAGGCAGAGGTCTGGCTTTCATCGGAGCGATGGTGAAACGTTATCCTGATCTCGAACAAGACAATTTTGCCGTAAACATACCGAAGACAGTGGTAATCTGTACGGATATCTTTGATGAGTTTATGGATAATAATGAACTGTATCCTATGGCTCTAAGTGATGTCGACGACGACACGATTCTGCGCTATTTTCTCAGAGCCAGCCTACCGTCGCGGCTTATAGAAGACCTGATGGCATTCTCCGACGTGGTGAAAAGTCCGATTGCCGTGCGATCGTCGAGTCTGCTGGAGGATTCGCATTATCAACCTTTTGCAGGGATTTATTCAACATATATGGTACCGAAGCTCGACGACAAATATGATATGCTCCGAACCATTAGTGACGCAATAAAAGCCGTTTATGCGTCAGTATTCTATCACGACAGCAAAGCGTATATGACAGCTACATCGAATATTATAGATCAAGAAAAGATGGCTATTGTACTGCAGGAAGTTGTCGGCAACAAATACAATGACCACTTTTATCCTACCATCTCCGGTGTGGCTCGTTCGCTCAACTTCTATCCTATTGGCAATGAAACAGCTGAAGACGGAATAGCTGACATCGCATTAGGGCTTGGAAAATATATTGTTGACGGTGGACAAACATTACGTTTTTCACCGCGATATCCGCATAATATACTTCAGATGAGCACGATGGATTTTGCTCTGCGTGAAACGCAAACGCGTTTCTATGCCCTTGACCTAAAGAATCTGGCAGAACAGTTCTCGGTAGACGATTCCTTCAATTTATTGCGCCTCAGCATTAAAGATGCTGAGACCGATAAATCTCTAAAATATATTGTTTCAACTTATGATCCGTATGATCAGATCATCCGCGACGGCTACTATCCGGGCGGTAGAAAAATTATATCCTTCGTTAATATTCTCCAGCACGACGTATTTCCGTTGGCGGATACGCTTGATAAAATTCTTCATGCCGGACAAGAAGAAATGGGACGACCCATAGAGATTGAATTCGCTGTAAATATAGATCCGGAAGATACAAGCAAGGCTACATTCTATCTGCTTCAGATTCGCCCAATAGTAGACAGCAAAAGAGAAATGGAAGAAGACCTGACAAAAGTTCAGAAAGAGGATACGCTTCTACAGTCAACCAGTGTACTTGGTCATGGCATCGTATCGGACGTCAGCGATATCATCTATGTGAAAACAAAAGAATTCAATTCGTCAAATACCCAGGAAATTGCTTACGAGATTGAGAAAATAAATCGTAGCTTTACCTCTCAAGAAAAGGGCTATGTGCTGGTAGGCCCTGGACGTTGGGGAAGTAGCGATCCATGGCTGGGGATCCCGGTTAAATGGCCGCACATAAGCAACGCACGCGTCATTGTTGAGTGTGGCCTGGAAAACTATCGTGTCGATCCGAGTCAAGGCACACATTTCTTCCAGAACCTGACATCGTTTGGTGTAGGTTATTTCACAATCAACCCATTCAAAAATGACGGATGGTTTGATGAAACATACCTGAACAATATGACTGCAATGGAAGAGACTAAATTTCTCCGGCATATCCATTTTGACAAACCGATAATAATCAAAATGGATGGCAAAAAGAGTATGGGAGTGATACTGAAACCAACTCAAGAAAAATAAAAATGTTCTGTTTACAAAATGTATATCTGGCAAAGACGGTGCCTTTTCTCTTCGGATGGTTAGGCGACCGGCTATTAGGCGATCCTGCAGGATGGCCACATCCGGTCATTGCTTTCGGAAAAGTAATTGCTTATGGCGAGAAACGACTCAATAAAGGACGCAATCGTGCGCTCAAAGGAGGACTGATGGCTGTAGTTCTAATTGTCGCTGTATATTTTGCCTGCCGGGTCCTTTTAAATTGGGCTTCTGATATTAGCGAATATCTTTATACTATATTTACGGCTATCGGCGTATTCTACTGTCTCGCAGGAAAAACACTAATAAGGGAAGTGAAAGCGGTATTTGATGCTGTAGAACGAAATACTGAAGAGGGAAGGCGTCAAGTGAGCCGTATTGTAGGACGGGATACGTCTGATCTCTCAGCACAGGAAATACGCGCTGCTGCACTTGAAACTCTAGCAGAAAATCTGAGCGATGGCGTAGTAGCACCGATGTTCTGGTTCATACTGCTTGGACTCCCAGGAATGATGGCCTATAAAATGGTAAACACACTTGATTCGATGATCGGATATAAAACGGAGCGTTATATGGCTTTTGGAAAAACTGCCGCGAGGATCGATGATGTGGCAAACTATATCCCGGCAAGAATAACAGCAGTGTTGATGCTGCTCGTCAGCGGTAATTTGAAGAAGATACGTTTTGTTCAGCAGTTCGGATCTGCTCATTCCAGTCCCAACTCAGGTTACCCGGAATCAGCATTGGCTGCGATATTAAACTGCCGCTTCGGAGGAACACACAACTATTTTGGTGAGGCGGTTGTTAAACCATATATTGGGACCAACGAGCGCCCTTTTACAACAGGCGACATGACAATTGCTGCCAATGTCAACAACAACACAGAGCTGGCGTGGGGACTCATTGTGTGTATTTTATCAATGATAATTCATTAAAAACAACATTTATGGAAATTAGATTAAACAAAATGCTCAGTGATGCCGGACTATGCTCGCGCCGTGAAGCTGACGAATACATTAAAGAGGGCCGCGTACGGGTCAACGACGATCTTCCACGCGTAGGGCAGAAAGTGACCGAAAACGACAAGGTAACGTTTGATGATATTATTGTGAATATAAGTAAACAGTCTATCAGAAAAGCTAATTCCGAAGCTGCAACAAAGCCTAAGCTTTCGGATAATAAGAAAAAAGAAATTATTTCCAGTGAAATCAAAATACCGGGAATAAAATCGGAAAAAAGAAGCGGTCTGCGTCCCGGTAAATACGGCAAATACAATAAATACGCAGCCGCTCGCGCCCATGCCCGCGAAATAGCTGCCGCTGAAGATGCAGCAGCCTCTACTGGCGAATCACGCAAAACCAGAGGCAGCAGAACACAACAAGGACGCACATTCGAGAAACATACCGAAAAAAGTTCCCATGAAAATAGTGCTGAGAGCCGTCCACAAAGAGAACGTACTCGCCAAAGCCGTCCGCAGGAAGATCGTTCAAAAAAAGGCTTTCCTGAAAACCGTCCAGAAAGTCGTCATCCACAAAGACCGGCAGGTCGCAATAATAGAATAAAAAGAGATCGGTAATGTCAACAAAACATATCACACTCATCACCGGTGGCGAGCGATCAGGAAAAAGCCGTTATGCGCAAACTCTGGCATTGTCGCTCGCACCGAATCCGGTGTATCTGGCTACCTCACGCGTGTGGGACGAAGAGTTCCATCAGCGCGTGTTACGCCATCAAGCCGATCGCGGAACGCAATGGACAAACATTGAAGAAGAGAAATATCTGAGTAGCCACAACCTGACAGGCCGTGTTGTTGTGATTGATTGCGTTACACTCTGGACCACCAACTTCTTCTTCGATAACAAAAGCGATATTGATCTTTCACTAAAGGAGATAAAAGAAGAATTCAATAAATTGTGCACCGAAGAAGCATACCTTATCTTCGTAACTAATGAAATTGGTATGGGAGGTGTTTCGACGGATGAGATACAACGAAAGTTCACCGACCTTCAAGGTTGGGTAAATCAGTATGTAGCTTCAAAAGCGAATGAAGTATTTCTAATGGTCAGCGGCATCCCATTGAAAGTTAAATGAAAAAGCATTGTACACGAAAGAAACAAAAAACACACATTTGTGAATCTGAGATATTAGAATATATATCAAAAAGTAAGCATATGTAGTCTATTTTACTAAAAATATAAACTTATCAGGTTACACAAATCTGTAAAAAGTAGAATTTTAATCTCAGAAAGTTTGCTATTTGCAAAATCTTCGTTTATCTTTGAGCATCTGAATATGTATTATTGAATTAATACAATTTAAATCACAAAGGCATGGAAAACGAATTTACAATGAACGCCAACACAGTGGTGGCCTTTTTGCAAAAGCCTTCTGACACATTTACGAAGGCTGATATTATTTCCTTTATTAAAGCAAAAGGAATTAAGATGATCAACTTTATGTACCCGGCAAGTGACGGACGTCTGAAAACACTAAACTTTGTCATTACTGATGAGGCTTATTTAAATGCCATCCTCACATGTGGCGAACGCGTGGACGGTTCCAGTCTGTTTCCATTCATAGGGGCAAGTAGCAGTGATCTGTATGTTATTCCACGTTATCGAACCGCCTTTGTTGATCCATTTGCCGAACTCCCCACATTGACCATGCTCTGTTCATTTTTCGACAAAGAGGGCGAACCTCTGGAAAGTGCGCCGGAGCATACGCTATATAAGGCAAGCAAAGCATTCACGAAAACGACGGGTATGACGTTCGAAGCTATGGGCGAATTAGAATATTATGTAATCTCAGACGCCGAAGACTTGTTCCCTGCAACCGACCAGCATGGCTATCATGAATCGGGTCCTTATGGAAAATTTAATCAGTTCCGCGCACAATGCATGCAATATATTGCACAAACAGGCGGGCAAATCAAATATGGTCATTCAGAAGTAGGGAATTTTACGATGAACGGCAAAAATTATGAACAAAATGAGATTGAGTTTCTTCCTGTGCCAGTCGAAAAAGCGGCCGAACACTTGATGATCGCCAAATGGGTCATTCGCAACCTTGCCTATGAATACGGCTATAACATAACGTTCGCTCCAAAGCTTGTGGCTGGAAAAGCAGGTTCCGGACTACACATTCACATGCGAATCATGAAAGAAGGTAAGAACCAGATGCTTCACAATGGAGTTTTGTCTGAAACAGCGCGCAAGGCCATTGCCGGAATGATGGATGTTGCACAATCTATTACCGCTTTCGGAAATAAAAATCCAATCTCATACTTCCGCCTGGTTCCTCATCAGGAAGCGCCTACCAACATTTGTTGGGGAGACAGAAACCGTTCTGTTCTGGTACGCGTCCCACTGGGATGGACAGCTAAAAAAGAAATGTGTATGCAAGCAAATCCACTAGAGACCTCCACATATTATGACACGACACAGAAACAGACGGTTGAAATGCGCTCGCCGGATGGATCAGCTGACATTTATCAGCTACTTTCCGGATTAGCTGTAGCATGCCGTCATGGTTTCGAAATGACAGATGCATTAGATGTCGCCAAGAAAACTTATGTCGATATAGATATTCATCAGGAATCCAATAGAGATCATTTAGCTTTGCTCGGCGAACTCCCCAGCAGCTGCATGGCTTCAGCACAATGTCTGAAGCATCAGCGTGCAGTTTTTGAACAGTATGGCGTGTTCAGTCCCGCCATGATCGACGGCATCATCAACAATCTCGAAAGCTATAACGACGGGGAATTGCGTGAATCGTTAATCCGAAATTCGCAAGACGAAGAAGAACTACTGGCCGAATACTTCCATTGCGGTTGACCCTTTGATTCATTCGCTGACACTTCTTCCTGTGGCGATGAAATAGCTTGTCCGGCTATTAAGATATTGTGTTACTGCATCCGTATACTGGTCGCGCGCTTGTTGACTCTGCGACTGGGCTCCCAGTAAATCGCTCATCGTTGAAGTACCTGCCTGATAATAATCTTCGTTGAGACGAAGATTCTCAGCGGATTTCTCAAGACTTTTCCTTGCAAGAAGTATCTGCTTATATGCATTATCAAGATTATTGAACGCATTTTGCATCTGAATAAGAAGCATTTGACGATTATCCTCGCGATCCTGACGGGCGATCTTTTCAGCAATCTTCTGACGCCGGACGCTATGGTTGCTCCCCCACCAGTCGCTGATAGGAATATTCACTGTAGCGAGGCCTAACACCTTCACATGTCCCGTATTCGATAAGTCCTGATATGCACTTGCCGCACCTATAGCCACCGACGGCAATAAAGCTCCTTGTTTGAGTTTTCTTTGCAAAACACTAGCCTCAACATTCTTATCAAGTAATTTTGCCTCCGTGCGATTATCAAGCGAGGCCTCATGATCAACAAGATAAACAGATGGTTCCGGCAGATTACTGATAAGAGTTGCATCAATATGAATATCTTCTCCGAAAATACCTACATATTGTGCAAGAACCATCTTGCACAATTTAATTCCATTATCCAGTTTGAGCCTGTTTGCTGCAACCTCATTCTGCTTCAGTTCGACACTGAGCACATCGTTTTTATTGCTGATTCCTACCTTAAAAGAATTCTCCGCATCCTGATGAATGCGTTGCAACTGTATGTCAACAATATCGAGGGTACGTTGCTTCTCACAAAGCGAGAGCAATTGATTATAATACGACTCCGTCGTGCTAAGTATATCGTCCTTCGATTGCTCTAGTTGGAGTCGTCTGACATCAGTCTGCAATTTGGCCAGTTTGTTTCCATTAATGATTTGTCCGCCGGCAAAAACAGGCTGCATCGCCATCAGATTAACCATTGTTCCATGATTAATGGCTTCGAGTGTGAACGACGTAGGCAATGAAGCCAAAGCAGAAGGATCAAGTCCGAGTTTAGAAATGATACTTCCAAGTTGTTGTTGATCTTCCTGCGTAAGACTTATCTTTTGTGTCAACAAATTATTAGAACGGAAATAAGTTCCTGAAGCAGAAACCGTAGGAAAATATTTTGAGAAAGCTTCTTTCTCCTGTTCTCTGGCTTGCTCAATGGCAAGCCGCCCATTCTTGATCTTAACATTATTATCCAGAGCCATCTGCCGGCACTCAGCAAGTGTATACACTTTTTGTGCCTGCAAAGAAGGAAAAACAAACGATCCGGCACAAAGAATCAATATATATAACCTTTTCATATTCATTGGTAATTTATTTAGAACCCATTGAAGAATGGAACGAAGCAAGCATTGCGGTTGCGCGAGCTCCTTCATTTTTCAGTTTACGTTTCTTATCTTCGATACGGAAAATCATCCAGTACCCTACAGGAATTATAGTGATGATAAAGAGCATGGAAACAATTGTTCCAAAACAGACGACAACACCCATCGGTCCCCACATCGGTGAGTTCTGAATCACCATCGGAACAACGCCCATTGAAGCAGCGGCACTAGTCAGGAATATTGGACGCATCCGTCGCTGAGCCGCTTGTAAAGCAGCATGTTTGGCACTCAGATGATGCTTTATACGCAATTCTTCAGCATAATCGACCATGATAATGCCATTACGTACAATAATACCCATAAGTGAAATGATACCTAATATTCCTGTCACACCCATTTCCTGCCGCATGGTAAACACGCCCAAGGCAGCCCCCAAGAGCGAGAACATCAGGGAGAACATAATGAGCATTGAAAGGCGAATATCCTTAAGATGGAAAAGCAAAATCACAAAAATCACAAAAATAGAAATTACCAGTCCACTATAGATCTGCGGCATAAATTCCTCATCGCTCGCACGTTGTCCGCCGGACTTCATGGTGACTCCTTCGGGCATATGAATTGTTGAAAGCTCTTTAATTACATTGTCAGTTACATAGTTCAAATTCACGTTGCGCTTAACATCCGCAAGTACAGATATCGTGCGAACGCCATTGCGCCTGACAATCTGCCCTTCACTCCAGTCCGGCTGTACTTTTGCAATCTGACGAAGTGGTACATTAACGGAAGGTAACACTCCACTAACCGTAGCATTCTCTACATCTCCGGGGTGTTGCAGTCCGAAATGATTGTCTTTAAGCATTACCTGAATGGGATAATCACCTTCCCAAACTGTTGCCAGTGGAATACCCGTTCCAAAGCGAGTAGCCAGGTTCATGGAAAGCATGCCTTTGCTCATTCCCAGACGAGTGGATTCATCATTATCAAGAGTAACCTTCATTCCATTTGTCGTCCCCTCGAAATTACTGCGAACGAGTAGTAAGTTAGGATCATGATGCATGATAGCCATAGCCGAATCGACAACTGCATGCAATTGCTGCAGATTATCACTACTGTAACGAATTTCTACAGGTGCAATAGCATCCGAATAATCAAGCTGTTTGAAGCGCACCATGGCATTGCTGAAATAATTGGTATACATCGACGTAAACTTGTTGAGCAATGCCACCGTTTCCTCGTCGCTTTTAGTGTTGACAATGAACTGGGCGAAGTTTGTTCCGCCAATCTGTGGTGCATAAGCGGCCTGGAATCGGGGCGAACTACTTCCATAAAAGGTGGTAACGTTAAGCACACGTGGATCCTTCCGCATCAAGTTGCGAAGGCTGTCGGCCACCTGAGCGGTCTGTTCAATGGCTGTTCCCGTCGGCATATATATTTCGACAGCGAATTGATCGCGTTCAGCCCTCGGCATCATCTTCTGAGGCATATTCGAGTACATCACTCCTCCGACAACAATCGAAAGCACGCCAATACTCAACGTGACGAATGGATGAGCAAAGCAGGTCTCAATAAGCTTATTGTAATACTGTTGAATAATTTCAAGGAATGTGCGGCGATTTTTCTTCGACGGATCCCTTTTTAATCCTTTCCTGATAAAAGAGAACTGTAGTAACGGGACAACAAAAACGGCTATGAGTAATGAAGCTCCGAGGACAATGGAAACGCCATAGGGAAACCATTTCACAAAGTCGTGCATCATCCCTTTCATCGTGATAAGCAGCGGGAAGAATGTGATAGAAATCGCCAGTGTCGCACTAAAAATAGAAGAAAAAAACTCTTTTGCCGCATCAGAAGCCGCATGCCAATGACTCATTCCCTGGTCGATCTTCTCTATATAACAGTCGATGATAACGATAGAATTATCTACAATCATACCCAATGTGACAATAAGTGCAGCCAAAGTGACCGTATTCAATTCGATGCCACAGGCATAAAAAATACCTAATGCAACGAATATCGTAATCGGGATTGTACTTGCCGCAACGCTTGCCACACGCACCGGAAGTAAAATCATGATGACCAGAATAACCGAACAGATGGCGATAAGCAATTCTTCCAAAAACTCTATAATAGAGCTGTTGACCACCTTACTCTGATCCGTAATCGTATAAATACTGACATCTTTAGGAAGTGTTTTCTCAAAGTCGCTGATGATGGCTTTGACATTCTTTCCGAATTTTACAATGTTGTTGCCTTCGTTCATCTCGACAGAGAGTACAATACATTTCTTACCATTGTTTTTCACGTATGAGTCGGAGCTGGGATATTCGCGCTTGATCGTCGCAATATCACGTAGCCGGATCACATTACCTTTGGGATCGGAATAAACAATCTGCTGGGCCACATCATTTTCAGTGCTGAGCGCCGAACGCAAATGAATAGGGCGAACCGTCTGCTGATCATCGACAGAGCCGCTGAGAATAGTCAGTCCCTGCCCTGAAAGACTTGCGAGCAATGTAGCAGCATTCAATCCATAGTCCGAAAGACGATCACGATCGATATAGACCCCTATCTGTTCCTGTTGCTCCCCATAGACACGCAGATTGGCAATATTCGGAAGCGTTCGGAGATGATCTTCCAGCGTTGTTACATAATCGTGCAATTCACGATAAGTCTTGTCTCTACTTTCCAGCGTAATGAGCATTGCCGAAGTATCGCCAAAATCGTCGTTAACAATCAACGCCATCACACCCGAAGGCAGATTACTCTTGAACTGTTGCAGACGGATTTTGAACTTACTCCAGAAATCATCCTTATTCTTTACATTATCATTGAGTTCAACAAACACATAACACATCCCGTCTTTCGTTTGCGAGTATGTCTTTTGCTTTTTTATTTCCTTGAAACTCCAAAGGAATTTCTCAAGAGGTTTGGTAAGCTGATCTTCAACTTCATTGGAAGATGCCCCGGGATATACTCCGACAACAACCCCTTGGCGGATTGTATAAGAAGGAAACTCGTTTTTGGGCATATTAATCAGTGAGTAAACACCGTAAAGAATCGCCGCAGTGAGCACCAAAAGCATGATGCTCTTATAATGCATCACGGTCTCTATGATATCTAATTTATACCTTTTACTCATGATATCTTTATTTTAGTGCCTTCACTCACTTTATTTTGTCCGCCTACAATCAATTGCGCTCCTTCCTGCAGTCCACTTGTAACTACAACGCCCTGGTCATTTACTTCGCCTGTTGTTATAATACATTTTCTGGCTCTGTTGTCTGAAGCGATCCAAACGAACGTGTTACTCCCATCAAGCATAATAGCCTCCTGAGGGATAATAACTAAAGCATCAGCACCTTTACTTTTAATGCTTGCGCTACAAACCATACCCGGAAGCAGCACATGATCAGCGTTAGGCAATTCAAGTTTCACGTCATAGCTATGGCTGAACATATTGGCTTGAACGCCTTTCTCTGTTACTTTTCCCGTAAAACTGCGCCCTCCAAGTGCTGCAACAGTAAAAGCCACATCTTGTCCTTTCGTCATGGCTGCAATTTCTTTTTCAGGAATTGAAAGTTTCACCTTTACGCGATCTATCTTAACCAGTTTGAAGCATCCGCCGCTTGGAACGATATTGTTACCGACATCGACCATTCTCTGTGAAATAAATCCAGCAAATGGAGCTCGTAAAACACAATCGCTTATACTCTTGCGAGCTATCTTCTCACTTGCTTCAGCTTGTGCCAACTGTGTCTGTACCTCAATAAATTTGATTTCCGGAAGACTCCCTTTCTTGTAAAGCTCGTTTAGTCTGTTATAGGCATCACGTGCTTGATCAAGAGTCGATTTAGCAATATTGTAGGTATTTTGAATTGTCGTTTTATCTAATATAGCCAATATCTGCCCCTGATGGACGGCCTGACCTTCACTGACAAGAACTTCGCCAACTGTTCCCATTTGTGAAAAGCTCAGTTGCGAACCATATGATTCTTCTACTGTCCCTACATACGTACGCGTTCCGGCTTCTGCCGACGACTGCACGGTCACTGTTTTAACTTGAATAACAGATTCATCTGTCGTATTCTGTTTTGATGAGCAACTCATAAAGCCCACCACACAGAGTATACATAATGCAATTTTCTTTACTTTCATATTACATGATTCTTATTTCGCTGCAAAAGTACAGTTATAAAACTGCCGTAAAAAGGCTAATACTGTCTACATATTATTCTATTTCTTAGATTTTACCTATTTTTTTAAGCTGAATTGTTCTTTATTTGATAGTTTCAGCTATTTTTGCGAAAACAATTAGAAAATGGATAAACAGATACAACTCCCTTTCGAATGTACAGAACTAAAAAGCGACTCGCCATTCCTGATAGAAGACAGCCTAATCTCTACAGGCGATATGATTGGTCTTTTATTATGCACTGAAGGGTCTATCGAAGCAAATATCGATACACGAAAGTATTCAATTACAAAAGGCAACATTTTCTTCTACACGCCGTCGTTTTTCGTGCATATCCTCCACAAAAGTGATAACTTCTGCGGCATCGCGATCCGTGTAGACTATGATTTCGTTCTTCCGGCTATTAATCGCGTACTGAGTATCCGCGAACAGTTACTCTTCAAAGGCAATCCCTGCATCTCACTTAACGAAAGGCAGTTTGAAACAGTAGAATCGCTAATGACATCCCTGATTTCCAGAATCGAACTGGAAAATAAATCTACGATCAGCATGCAACGCAAAACCCTGATGCGCGAACTGATTATTTCCATGGGGACGACTTTGCTTTTCGAAACATTGGATATTTATCTGACCAATAATCCGATCGAACATGTTTCGAATCTCGATCGCAACGACACGATCGTACAGAATTTTTTCATCTCGCTCCATCATAATTATAAAGTCGAACGAGATGTGGCGTTTTATGCTTCACAACAATGCATGACACCCAGCTACTTTACGTCAGTCATAAAAAACAAAACCAGCAAGCCTGCCTTGCAATGGATCATCGAAACAGTCATCACAGATGCGAAGCAACTTCTGCAATATTCTAATTCAAGCATTAAAGAAATTGCCATACATCTCAATTTCCCTACACAATCATTCTTTGGAAAATATTTCAAACAATATACAGGTCTCTCGCCCAAAGATTACAGAAACAAATTTGCCACGCATGCCCATATTGAAAACAAGCATAAAGACCATTTACCAATCTTCCTCCCATAGAATTAGCTTAATGCCCTAATTCCGGCTCAAGCCGTGTTTTTTTGCGAGTCAAAAGACTAGCTACAACAATTGTCACAGCCGAAACCGGCAGTGCAAACAGAATCGGGTCTATAAGCTTGATATCATTGTCGAACAATACATTTGTCTCGAACAGGGCTTTACAGACCCCAAAAGCTTCAGCCTCTTTGGCATGCATAAAAACCATGCAAAAGATGGTAGCGAACGTTCCCAGCCACATACTCCACATGACACCCTTGGAAGTAGCCCCTTTCCAATACAACGCGCAGAAATAAGCCGGAAGGAACACGATAGCGCAAAGGCCCATAAAAATCGATGTTGCACGCGCAATGATACTGTCAGGCAACATGTAACAGATGACATAACTGAACAATATGGAAACCAAGACACCCATGCGGATGATAAGCTTGTGATTCAGATCCGGGCGTTTCTTGTAAACACCGTAAACATCCTGTCCCAAAGCCGAACCCATCGTGTGAAACTGCGAACTGAGAGTACTCATACTAGCCGAAAGAATACAAAGCATAAACAGCGCTGAGAACCAACCCGGCATAGCACTATTAATAAAAAATGGAATAATCTTATCTATATCCTGTATCAGATCCGTTGCTACTTTGCCACTTGTCTTCATAAAATAAAGATTGCTCAACGCTCCCGTATGATAGATCGTACCGACAGTGATAAAAATAAATAAACAACCGATAAAAACACCCCGCTTGAGTTCACGACTGCTTTTAACTGTCATAAAACGTACCACCAGTTGAGGTTGAGCCAGACAACCTATGCCAACACCCAGAATAAGAGAAGTAACAAGTGTGTACCACTGTGGTGAACCGGTCACCGGCATTGCCGTCCATCCCTGATGTCCTAAAGCTTTAAACTTATCCGGAACTTGCGGTGCCAAATCGGTCAATGCCTGATTGGCTTCACTGAAACTCATCCCTAAAATACGATATATCGAAAACAACAAAACAAGCATACAGACAAACATAATCACGGCCTGCAATGCATCGGTATACATCACTCCCTTGATTCCGCCCGCCACCACATATGCAGCGATGACCAGCGTAAATATAAGTAATGCCGTATTGTAATCAATGTGGAAAACTTCTTCCATAAACACCGCTCCACCCTTCATTACAACAGCGGCATAAAGAGGCATTGTAATAAATATTACGGCTCCTACAAACACTTGCACGGCGCGTGAATTGTAGTATCTACCCAGAAATTGCGCAAAAGTACCCGCTCCCAACTCAGCACCGATTTTGCGTGTACGTAATCCGAAAAAAATAAACGCAATCACAACACCAACGAACATATTAAGGAAGCAAAGCCATTGTATGCCCATTCCGAATGCAGCAGCAACACCTCCAAAACCCACGATGGCCGAGGCCGAAATGAAGGTTGCACCATAAGAAAGCGACATAACAAATGGATTCATATCGCGTCCGCCCACTAAATAATCACTTGTAGAAGTTGTTTTTTTATACCCTACGTATCCCAAAAATACTAACGAAAGAAGGTAGATGATGACAATCAGTCCCAGTGTAAACTCATTCATAAATATCAATCTTTATTCCAGTTTCTAATTCCGTACCAAGCTGAGAAAATCACGCACGCGATCCCTAATAAATAGGGAAGAATGATTAAAATATCGTCGATGCCAAACATGTTGAGTCGTGTTTTTATAGTTGATAATTTGTTTTGGTGACAAATGTATAAGTAAAATATGATATGATAAAAATAAGTGATATGATTTTATCATAAATATTTTACTTTTGAATGTTTTCAGCCTAGATAAGATTGCTTAATGACAATTGAGAAACCATATAGGTGGATCCGAATGAATTTTCTGCACATAGTAGTTCACAAATTCTCGCTCTACGGCATCACAGTACACAATAAACACCAATATATAAGCTTATTAATTGTGACGCTACGCTTCATTCGTAAAATTTCAGCGTCGTCTATACTTTAGTAATAGATTTATACATAGGACATAAACCCGGTGATGCTAAAATTGTCAGCGTCACATACCTATTCAGTCACAAATATAATGTCATCATTCTATATATCAATATATTAAACCATATATCTACGGTGACGCCGTATATTTCAGAAGGTTCTGGCGGGTTAAAATACCCCCATTGTGAAGGAAGATTGCAACGCTCTTCGAAAAAAGTATATACTCTTACTATACGAAAGTATATACTTTGAGGGTATGATAGTATATACTTTGAGCTTCAAAAGTATATACTATTTTATCAGGATAAGCCCTACTGTTGCAAAAAGTAAGTTAAATGAAACCCAGTGCCAACCGCATCTTTGCATAGTCCATTTCTCTCTTTTTTGAAAATACTCGTCATTCCCGTCTGCCGATTCGTTTACTTTCAATTCTTTATTGTCCACAAAAATGGGAATTAGAAAGCTAAAAGTGTCAAAATGGTTACTATCAAAATTGGTGTATTCACATTTTTATATTTTTGTCTATTTACGCTGTCGTTTTACAATGCCCGCTAACAGACAAGGCTATAAGCAGTGGCGTATTTGCAGGTGATTTTATGTAGGCACGACAAAGAAAATCGCGTGGAAATCCTCCCTCCGGAGACCGCCAAGTCCGCCATTACTTATCGCTTGTTTAGGGGGCAGTTCATTTTGTTTTCTTTAAAATTTCTTTTGTCTGAGTGTCATAAATTAGTATACCCTCTGTTTCGCTGTCAAGTTGTCCAATCAGTTTTCCTGTTGTATCCCAAACAGAAGATTTTCCTGCGCATTTATACCCTCCTGATTCACCAACATAATTTGCCATAAGTGTAACCATGTTATTGTTTTTAGCTATGCCGGACAGTTTTTTTAGTTCTGTATCAATTCCATTAATAGAACTTAAGACACTTGCTATATAAATTGTTGCTTTATTTCGTTTTGCAAATTCGCAATGTGCTTTATTAGACGTTTCATAACAAATTGCAGGAGATACAATTTCTGTTTCAAAATTTAAAACGAGAGGATTTTTACCAGCTTTAAAAATAGGTTCTTCCGGTGGATATAAATACTGCTTTGAATAGGTTATTCGCTCCTTATGAGGCTGAAAAATTATCATACTTACAAAGGTGTCATTCTCTTCTTTAGTTGGTAACCCAACTCCAATCGTGATTCCATTTTTATCACTTAAACTCTGAATTTCATCTAATCTTACATCATCTTGACTGGTTGCAAGTTTCTCTGCTAAATCAGGTTCGTACCCAGTTACTGACAACTCAGGAAAAACCAGCATATCCGCCTTATTCTTAATTGCTTGTTTTATCCACTTTAGATGATTTTCAATGTTCTTTTCAACATTTCCTTTTATTGCCTCTATTTGGGCTATTGCAACTTTCATTTCGTTGTGTTTAAATTTTATATCTGATTTTAATAATCACTTTTCCCTTAGTCCTGACTAATATTTAGTTTGATATACACTGTTTTGTCCGCAACGTTTCAAAAAAAGCCATAGAAATAGCAGTAAATGCAACCATCGCTTCTCTTATAACAACCTGTCCACGCGGTTCCCAATTCGTGTTAATGTGCAGCCAAAGGGGTGAAAAACTCAATTAAATTTTCTTCCGGGTCTCGCAAGTGAACAACTCTCATTCCCCAGTCAGGCATATCAGTCGGTTTGTTAATAAAGCTAATGCCTTTCCCTAAAAATGTTTGATAGGTTTCATCAACATTCTTTACTTCAAAAACAATCATTGATTTTTCTCTACTTCCAATCGGTTGCGTTTTTTCTTCATTCCCCACAACTGACGCCATAAAATCAGAAACAAAAATGGCAAATCCCTCAATCCCGTCGGCCACTTTAAATGAAGCGTAGCACCCGTTTTCATCTCCCCAAAGAGGCTCAAATCCTAATTGTTCTGTATAGAACTTAAAGCATTTTTTGTAGTCTTTGACTAGCAATCTTACATTACTGAATTTCATAATTATTCAATTTAAATTTAGAAACTGTTCCGGATTATAAAAAAGAGAAATAAAATACTAAAAAACAATGAACTAATTAGACTTACTTTAGTAACTTTATAGTTGTCAAGACAATAAGTTATAAACTATTACCCAACTGACCTTGCTGATAAACAGTGGCAAGTTATTAAGAATATGTTAGAAATCAAAGAAAAGAAGCGAAAAAGCAAATGGCAAGGAAATCAGTCCAAGCATAAGGCCTATATATTTTTATGCTTTGCACAAAATACGGTTTATCTAACCCTGTTATACACAGTGTACCATATTTCCAAGAAAATAGTCTTTTTGCACTATATTTTCATGTAACTACTTGTAACTGCATGCTCCGATTTTTCCATTTAAAATGCCCACTAACGTTGAGTATATGCAAAGTAGGCGGTTGCGGGCTACAACTCTATCAAAATCTGACCTCCTCCCATTATTCGTACACATCTAAATTAGAGTTTTCCCTACATTTAACTGCTACACGTAATTAGGATTCAGTAAGAACTATTTTTAAACTATACTTTTTTCGGAGGAGGTCAACTTTTAATTCACCCTCTTCCTTTTTATGTCTATTTCTTCAAAATAGTTATAGATGGTGGAAGGAAAAGACAGATAATGAGCATCAGGAACGTCTCTCACGACAACTGATTGGCTTTAATTGACTTTAAATAGTTGCTTTATGCTAATAGTTTGATTACCTATCAACGGTTTCGCCCAAAAAGAAATGCTAAGGATATAACCTAACGTCAAAAATAAAAAGCATATAGAGTAATTTAGTCCTATATGATCGCCTAACCATCCTATAATAAGAGGAATCAATGCACCGCCAAAAATACCGGTACATAGTATGCCTGAAAAAGCTCCGTGATGCTTATTTACTGAATTAAGAGCAATTGCAAAAATGACAGAAAACATAATAGAAATAGAGAATCCGCAAAACGCAAACGCAACAATAGCAATTTTTGTAGGAGAACATAATGCCACAGCCAGATTGATGATTGCGATAATAGAAAACAGGCGAAGCATGATTTTTGAATCTATTAATTTAACTATAACCAGTCCTAACAAACAACCAATCGACATCAATCCCCAAAAATAAGCAACAACAGACGCTCCGGTAGTTGCAGGATCTACTCCATGATACATATTTAAATACACACTCATCCAATTTGCCAAACCTTGTTCAGTACCAACATAAGCAATGATACCAAAGAAGTAAAGAATTACAATCTTTTGTTTAAGTAATTCCTTATAGTTTTGTACAGTTCCCACTTTTTCTTCCTCCTTTAGCCTGACAGGAGGAAATCGGGTACTACCAATAACCAAAATCATCATTACAAATACTACTGTAAATATAAAATACAATGAACTCCACGGTAAAGATTCCGGTGTTATCCTAGATAAAAAGGCAATAACAAAATTATGATTTATACTTTTATTCGCAAGTTCCTGAATAAGAAATGACAAGAAAAATGGACTTAAGAATGAGGCTGTTCCAAACACAATCTGAGCAAGCACCTGATTAAACGCATAATTTTTTTCTCCACCAGACTCTCGCATCAACGGCAATATTATCACTTGCAACATCGCCATTCCCAAACCTATAGTAAATAAAGAAACAAGTACTATGGTATATGTCGGAAACAAAACAAATAGGCTGGAGCCGCAAAGAGTAAAAGTAAATGCGATTAACAATGAAATCTTGCTTCCATATTTCTCTATTATTATTCCTGCAGGAATCGACATGATTCCGTAAGCAAGAAAGAAAGAAAATGGAAGGAATGAAGCCAAAGTCAAATTTAAATTGAAACTCTTTATAATCATAGGCAACATGGGTCCTATTATGTTCGTAACAAACGAGATAACGAACCATATAAAAAGGATCAAAACAACAATATAACTATTCTTTTTCATTCTTGTAAAATTAATATCCAATGAAAGTTATCCAGCAGCCTCTTTATCGATAAGACATATTACATGAGGGTGCAGCCATAATAAAGAAGCAGGTAATGTAGTCGTAATTCTTTTATCAAATAACTTTTTCGCTATTTCCCGTTTCTTTGTTCCACTTATTAAAAGTATAATAAGTTTAGATTGCATTATATTAGCCATGCCTAAGGTAATTCCGTATAAAGGTTTCTCATCGCTATCAGCCAGCATGGGATGTTTCAGGGATTCTTTAGTCAAATAGGCCACATGACAATCGGCGTCCAGATAATCAGAAGGTTCGTTTAGTGCAATATGCCCATTCACGCCTATGCCTAATATACAAATGTCGATTGGCCCTTTTGCCTCCAGTGTTTTTTGAACTCTTAAACATTCTCGTTCCGGATTTTCAGGTTTACTTTGAAACGCTATATATCTTTCTTGGGGGATGCCTAAAGGCCTGATTAAATATTTCTGTATATATGATTCACAAGTTCCCTCATTATTCATGGGCAAGTTTCCCCATTCATCCAATTTAATCAGTGTGAGCTCAGAGAATAACTCCGGATTAGTTTTTGCCTCGTCAACAAATAATTCATACATTTTTGTAGGAGAACTGCCTGTTGCGGCACAAAGCATTAAATCTTTGTGCCGCGACAGTTCTGAAACGATGATGTTCTTGGCCTTAAGGCTTAAACTTTCATATGATTCGCATATATTAATCTGCATATTACAATTCTTTAATGCGAATATTTTTAAAACAAACCCCATATCCATGATCTTGCAAGCCTATATATCCCGGCTTTTTACCACAATCCAGCATGTAGTCATAGGCTTCCGGGCATTTTTCAGGGCTCTCGCTAAATTTACTGAATTTGCTTTTATCAACCAAAGCTCTCCATACAGGTGTTCCAAATTGATATTCCAAAATTGGAGTCTCATTAAGATAATGAATAACACGTCCATTATAAACAATAATCTTCGTTTTATTCCAATTACCATAAGGTTTAACTGTTTCGGGAATTGGAGGAATCATATCATAAACAGCACCGGCTTGTCTATTTCCATCAACCCCCTCCCATGCATCAGGCATGTTTTCATTATCTAACAGTTGATATTCGGGACTTGAATAATAAATTGGCATCCCTTCTATTTCTTGCGCTGTATAGAATATGCCGCTATTACCTCCTTTATCTATCTTCCATTCTATTTCAAATACAAAATTCTTAAACTTCTTGTCATAAATCAAATCTCCTCCACCAGGTTCAACTGTACTTTCGCTTCCTTTATATGTAATTGCTCCATTTTCTACAACCCATCCTTTGGGAACATTTTTCTTGCAATAACCACGCCAACCATTCAATGTCTTACCGTCAAACATGGTAATCCATTGACCTCCTTCCGGTATGCTATTCTCTGAAGTGATCCCGTCTTTAGGAAATTTTGTACTGTTATTACTATTTGATGTACAGGCTAAAGTACATGTCAATAATCCTATGAGTATAATGCTGCTTAAAATATTTTTCATATCTTCTTATTTTAATGATATTTCTTCCCAACCTTTTCTATATGTTCTTTTTATATACTGATTTGCTTGTTCAAAGTTTGTAATTTGCATGTTTTCTCCATCCCATTCGAATGTCTTATTTCTACCAGGATAGATGAATCCTTCGCGTTCGCCGTAAATGGAATCATTCGTCTTGACTTTTTTACGAATATTATAGCTTCTCAAAATTAAATTACCCATTAATACCGTTTCAGTCAATGGACCTGCATAACCTTTGAATGGTGAATCAACGTTTGCCTTTTCGTAACCGGCAATACAAGAATCTATCCATGACCACCAATGCCCATTCATTCCTCCTTCAACTCTTGGATATTTATGAGGAATATGAACGTCTTTGTCAAACAAAGGCTTTTTATTATGTATGATTCCTTTAGGCCAAAATCTGGGATCAGTTCCACCCCAACCACAAGAAATTAAACCTTTTGTTCCAACAAAAACCGTTGCTCCTTCAACATCCGTTGCATCCAGATCACCCATTGCGCAAGTCATGTCGCCATCCGGATCAATTTCATCAAAACGTTCAGGCATAATTCCACCATCCATCCAATAAAGATTCAAATCCTGTCCATCTTTCTTCTTGAATTTATAGCGTATAGAGCTTGCCGTCGGACAACTTTCCGGATAATAAGCTTCTTCAAAAACACCTTTGTAGACTGTGGTACAACTACTAGAAATTTCATAAGGATATCCTAAATGAAGAGATCTAAAAACCGGACCTATGATATGACACCCCATATCACCCAGAGCTCCTGTTCCAAAGCGCCACCAGCCTCGCCAATTGAATGGAAGCAGATTATCGACATAATCAACATATTCTGCTGTTCCCAGCCACAAGTTCCAGTTCAATCCTTCCGGAATAGTTGGCTTTTGATTTGGCCATGGTATTCCCTGAGGCCAAACAGGACGATTGGTCCAGCAGTATACTTTGTTGATATTTCCAATTAAGTCTTCATCAATCCATTCTCGCAATGTTTGCATTCCATCACCTGAATTTCCTTGATCGCCCATCTGGGTTACAACCTTAAATTTATCGGCAGCCTGCGTAAGCATTCTGGCCTCATAAATATCATGAGCAATAGGTTTTTGCAAATATATATGTTTACCCATTCTCATTGCACCGAATGCTTGAATGGCATGATTATGATCAGGAGTAGAAATAGATACTGCATCAAAATTTTTTTCTTCTTTATCATACATCTCCCTGAAATCATTATAATACGTTGCTTTAGGATATGTTTTACGAGCATTGACCGACTGGCGGTCATCAACATCACACAAACATGAGATTACTGCATTTTTATGAGGCGTACTCATCAAAGCGCTTAAATCAGCAGCCCCCATTCCACCACATCCTATTTTTGCAATATGCAATTTATCACTCGGGACCACATGCCCTAAACCTGATATAGTATAACTGGGAAGAATTGTCAGTGCTGCAGCACTTGAAGCTGCAACACCTAAAAATTCTCTCCGAGTCATTTTATTAGAACTCTCTTTTTCCATTTTCTATCTATTACATTAATAATTAATCTATTTAAAACGAAGGATATCCGGCATTTTGAACTAAATTATTATTTTTTTGCCATGCAGTATAAGGGATAGGAAATATTTTACGATAATCTGCTGTTTGCTTAGGTTTCATGTATCGAGGTCTCAAATATGTTCTAAATCGAATCATATCTTGACGTCGAACAAATTCAAAAGCAAGTTCATAACCTCTCTCTTTGTAGATATCATCCAGCGTAACATTTGCATAGTCATGCTTGGAATCACCATATGCGCGCTCTCTTATCAGATTTACTAAACGAGTGGCTTCACCTGCATCTTTCCCCATCCGAAGCAAAGCCTCGGCTTTCATCAAATAAACATCAGCAAGTCGGAAAACTGCAACATCATTCTCCATATTTGTATTTTGCATTCCTTTTTCATAAACCCATTTATTAATACGAGCTCCGTCCTCTTGATTAACATCTCCCCACGGAGTAGGATTTCCATCAGCATCTGTTCTTTCTGTACCAGAAACAATATTTAAATCAATTGTATGATCCAAATCATGCCCTAACGTTGTTTTTAATACTTTTCCCGTTGTTAAGCTAATCATTGGGCCAATAAGGAACGAACCTTCATATCGAGGATCTTCAACATCAAACGAACGAACAAAATCTGGTTGAACCGCGATTCCGTTCCATGTTCCGGCAGTAAAACCTAACGCTTCAGGATCTAAATAATGAAGGGTCCAAAGATGCAGAACGTTTCCCCAATCGTCAGAGGCTTTAAAGCAAATTGGAAGAATAGTTTCTCTTGAAACCTCATTATGAACCGCAAAATTCGTTTTCCAATTAGATTCAATTACGTAATTGAGCTTCATTATTTCATCACATTGGTCAACTACACCTTGCCAGTTAGGTTGACCGACCCATTCCTGAGCATTCAGGTACATCTTTGCTAGCACCATTCTAGCTGCCCCTTGAGTGAATTTGCCATAACTTGCATCTGAAACGTCCGAACGCAAATTGGGAATTATTTCTGTAAGTTCCTTCACCACATATTTGTAAAGATCTGCACGACTTGTAACAGAAGGGAGTGATGTATTTTTATAATCAGTAACAAGCGGGGCATTGCCAAAATTATCAATAATAAAATAATACCATAAAGCACGCAATCCTCGTAATTCTGAAAGATACCTTGTTTTCAATTCATCACTCATCACCGTATTCGCATCGATAATGCTATAGATAGAATTCACAGTGGTTAGTCCTGTCATACAATATGACCAACAATTTTCTACAGAATAGGAGTGTGAACTCCAGGTATGCATACATTGCTCCATATATTGTCCACCGTCCCACCAGTCTCCTCCAACACGTGTAGGAATAATTAAAATATCAGCGGTTAAATCAGCCATTCCCCACGGACCATCATAATTAAACAAATATTTTAAAGACTGATAAGCGGGAGCCATAACTGCATTTATTTGTTCGGCTGTCGTTCCGAATTTATCGGTCGGCAATTTATCATATACATTCTCATTAAGATCTGTACAAGACATAAGGACAAAAGATATAGAGGCTGTATATAATACTTTCATTAATACACTTTTCATATGCTACAAAATTTACAAATTAGAAATTTAAGTTTAGTCCTATAGAGTAAGTCCTTGCTTTAGGATAGAACTCTCGTGGTTCTATCCCGGGAGTAAGTCCTTTCCCTGAGTTAATCGGAACTTCTGGATCAAGACCTTTATATTTCGTAATGACGAACAGGTTCTGAGCCGTGAAGTATACTCGAATATTATTAGCCGCTTTAATATTATAACCCAGCGTTAGATTATCTAAACGCATAAATGATCCTTTTTCCAGATAATAACTTGAAAACCGAGGTGTTTCTGTTAAAGTGTATGTCAACGGATCATCTAGTGCATTTGTCCCCGGCAAAAATCCGGACTGAGCATATTGTATTCTGGAGCCATTCAATATATAATTACCCAAATTTCCACGTAAGAAAAACGATAAATCAAAATTCTTATAAGTAAAACTATTTGTTATACCATAAGTCAATTTAGGCTGTGCGCTCCCTAAATAATCGCAATCTGCCGGATCAGAAATTTCACCATCGCCGTCTTTATCCACAAAAACATATCTGCCATTGCTATCTAAACCTGTACATTTCAATCCATAAAATTCACCAATAGGATATCCTGTTTCTAGAACGTGAGTGCCTGTAGAAGAACCGCCTCTTACAAAGAAATCACCAAGTAAAATTCTATCCATTGAATATATATCATTTGATAGTCTTGTTACTTTATTACTATTATGCGCTAAGTTTAAAGAAAGATTCCAATTAAAATCTTTTGTTTTTACAATATCTGAATTAATAGTTAACTCCATACCTTGGTTCTTCATATCACCAACATTAGCCATAATTTCTTTATACAAATACGGAGGAGTTGACACAGGATAGGTATAAAGCATGTCTGAGGTTTTCTTATCGTACCATTCTATACGGCCACTAATTCTGCCTTTAACAATAGAAAAATCAAGACCGACATTTAACATGGCTGTCTGCTCCCATTTTAAATTTGGATTCGCATTCTGACTTATTTTGTATGAAGGCAACCACGAGCCACTGTCATAATAAACGCCACCTGTACCGTAAAGTTCTAAAGTTTTATATGCATCCAAGCCTGATTGATTGCCCGTAATTCCGTACCCTACACTTAGTTTCAAATTATCAAGCCAGTTTAACTCTTTCATAAACGGTTCTTGCGTAATATTCCACGCCGCAGATACTGAAGGGAAAGTTCCCCATTTATTATTCTTTCCAAACTTAGTCGACCCGTCTCGACGTACAGTCGCAGTTAGCATATATTTTTCATTAAAGCTATAATTGGCTCTTGCATAATAAGATATTAATCGACTTTGGTTTTTTGAAGAAGTAGCATCTCCTGTATAAAGATTCTTTCCTGCAGACAAATCATTAGCTCCTAACAAATCTGTTATAAAACCAGAACTCTGAACGGAATGATCTTCATAATTATCTTCTTCCCACGAATATCCAATTAATGCATTAATTTTATGTTTATTTATCTGCGCAGAATAATTAACTGTCCATTCCATTAAGTCTTTATCTTTCAAAACACCTGCTCGCTTTGCATATCCTCCGCTATTATATCCGGCCTGTGACCCAATGCTTCTATATTCTGTTTCATCTTCACTATCTCTACTTTTTGCTAAAAGAGATTTAATGTCCAGTCCGTTAATTAAGGAATAACTTATTTCCGCTGTCCCATATACATTATTAATTCTGATTTCATGATTATTTTCATTTTGATTCCGAACAGGGTTCCCCTGATCATACTCACGCGTTTCAAACCATGAACCATCCGCCAGTTTTACCGGTCTGACAGGAATCATATTATATGCCAATACAAAATTTGTAGTATTTGTCGGTCTATTATTTGTAATTGTGGAAACGCCGGTGATATCAACTTTTAAGCGATTATTCAAAGCCCTTTGTGAAAATTGCATACGTGCATTATATCTTTCCAAAGAATTATCTCTTGCGATACCATCACGATGCATATATGAAACAGATCCGCGATAATTATGCTGAGAACCTCCCCCGGATAAAGATACACTATGATCTTGCTGAATGCCTGTTCTTGTGATTTCATCAAACCAATCAGTATTCGCTCCCATATCAAAACCTGAACCATCTTTTCCTGCTGTAGAAGAAGTATAGGCTCTCCACTGGTCTGCTGTTAACAAATCAGGTTTATTAGCTAACGTGGAAATACCAAAAGCGCCATTATAACTAATTGTAGGTTTACTGGCGTATCCCTTTTTTGTTGTGATCAAAATAACACCTCCGGCAGAACGAGAACCATAAATTGCAGCAGAAGATGCATCTTTTAAAATAGATATTGATTCTATATCCTGAGATGCTACGGTTGACATATCGGCATCAGGAATATTATCGATAACGACAAGAGGTCCTTGATCATTCTGTAATGTTGATAATCCTCTTAATTGTATGGTAGAACTACTAGTAACATCTCCAGAACCCGTATTAACAGTAAGGCCTGCAACCTTTCCTTGCAATAGATCGGCGGCATTTCTAGTCAATCCTTTGTTAAAATCTTTCGTAGTTACATTTGTGATTGATCCTGTAATTTCTCGTTTTGTTTGCGTTCCATAGCCAACAACTACTATTTCATCCAATTTTTGTGTGTCCTCAATCAATTTAATAGTGAAATTACTATTTCTTCCAATATTTATATCTTGAGTTAAATACCCTATATAAGAAATCTGAAGGATTGATGTTGACGTTACTTCCAAACTAAAGTTACCATCATTATCTGTAATTATCCCATTCGTCGTCCCCTTTTCTACAATATTTGCTCCGATTATTGGTTCCCCTTTTTGATCCGTTACTGTTCCGGTAACGTGTTTTTTGGTTTGCTGCTGCCCATTAGGAGCGTCTTTCTTATAAATGATAATATGTTTCTCATCAACGGTGAAAGACAAATCTTGTCCATGCAGCAATTGGGCCATTACACTGTAAATGTTTTGTCTATATGCATTTACCGATACTTTTTTAGAAAGATTGACTTCATCATTCCTATACCAAAATGAAAAGTCACTTTGTGATCTGATCGCATTAAATGCTTCTTGCAATGTCACCCCTTCAAGGTGAAGCGACAACTCTGTTTTTTGCGAATAGCCGACTTCTGCAAACGAGCAGAATGTGGCCAGCAAGCATAGTATTATAGTCGATCTCATGATATTAAATACTTTTTTTAGCAGATATTTGGATATAATCTGCTCATTGTTAGAATATAAATCCATACTTTTGCATGATTTTAGGTTTGTAATCGTGTTTACTGATAAAAATTTCAGACCGAAGTCTTATAAATCGGAAGATGCGCCAACATTTTCCGATTTTTTTGCTACATTATTTTATTCTTCATGGGCAGTCCTTTCTTTATTTTATTGTTAGACAATTATTTTATTTCCTTTATATAAATCTGATCTCCATCTCGCTTGCAGTTAATTCTTTCATCATGTGTCATCACTTTCAAAATCTGATCCAAATTCTCTCCGCGAACGAAGTCTCCCGTAAAGACTGTTTTTTTCAATCTATCCGAATTTATATGTATGCGGACATTAAACTTACGCTCTAGCTGCCGAGCTATTGTTTCGAATGTTTCCTCATTAAAATACATCCTGTTGTCTTTCCATCCTGTAAAATTCTTTACATCAACACTTTTCTTTGTAAATATCCGCTTCATCTTATCAAAATCCACTTGATCCATTGGCTCCATCTGAACGGCTGAAATTCCATTTTCCAAACTGACTTCAACTCTTCCTTCACTCAATGTGACTTCAATATTACTTTCCTCGCTGTAGGCCTTGACATTAAATTTTGTTCCTAGAACTCTTACATATATATCATTAGCCTTAACAACAAATGGATGTTTGATATCATGCTTTACTTCGAAAAAGCCTTCGCCTTCAATAAATACTTTACGTTCTTTCCCTGTAAAGGCAGTCGGATAAGAAAGCGTTGATCCTGCATTAAGTGTTACTCTGCTTCCATCAGGTAATGTAAGGGAAGTTTGTGTTCCCAATGGATTTTCGAGCTTCACAAGCTGACTATTTTGTTTCTGATAGCCGGCATTATACGACAGATAGCTGAATGTTCCAATCATTAAAAGGATTACAGCGGCGGCAGCCGATATGCGAAGAACGCGAATAACAAATGCAGACCTCTCAATCTTTGTATTAACTTCGGTCAGGATCGACTCACGCAGACTCTCAGCATATTCAGCGATATTTTCTGGCATTTTGATATGCATCAGAAGATCGTAGAGCTTCCTGCTCGCCGGATGATCTTTGCTCCATTGCTCCAATCTTAATTCATCTTGCCGGCCGTTATCATTCAAAAGGCCATTGCATATAATATCTATGTCGTCTTGTTCTTTCATCTTTTTCCAATTGTTATAGTAGAAGAGTCATATAAATATAATTTCGTTTAAAGGAAATACTACTTTTTTGAAAAACTTTTCTTCTCAGTAAATCTTTTACCGCTAGATAGTCTTTTATGGCCTCACAGAAATTTTGAGAATAAGTTTGCCTTATCCCGAAATAACTTCCCGGTTCTTACTTAATCAAACATATATACTTGTCAATATTACTTAATCAATTTGATATCGATAAAACAATAGATAAACTTACACTTGTCACGTTCCCAATATTGCAAATATAATCAATTTACTATTTTATGCAACATCTAATTAGGCTATTAAAATAAAATTCAAGTGATTATCTTCAAACAAAACAACACAGATTCCAGGGTATAAAAATGCATTCTTTTGACTACTAAATGCAAAAACATCCCGCTGTCGAAACAATATATTTAAGTCAAAAATGCACTTTTTGGGGAAGAAAACAGTACCTTTGTACTTGTAAAATATAAAAGCATTCCATTGTGGCTAAAGCACCAGTTGATACTCCTTTAATAAAACAGTACTTCGATATCAAAGCGAAGCATCCGGATGCAGTTCTTCTTTTTCGTGTAGGCGATTTTTATGAAATGTATGGAGAAGATGCTGTAACCGGGGCCGAAATATTAGGAATTGTACAGACCAGAAAATCCAATGGGAACGGTACTTTTATTGAAATGGCCGGATTCCCTCATCATGCTTTGGACAGTTATCTGCCTAAACTTGTTCGTGCAGGTAAGCGTGTAGCCATCTGCGATCAGCTGGAAGACCCTAAACAGGCCAAGACACTAGTAAAACGTGGTATTACCGAGTTAGTCACACCGGGAGTTTCTATTAATGATAATATTCTGAACCATAAAGAGAACAACTTCCTCGCAGCTATCCATTTTGCGAAAGATACTTGCGGAATTGCATTTCTCGATATTTCCACCGGTGAGTTTCTGACTGCCGAAGGAACAAACGACTATATAGACAAGTTGCTAAACAATTTTTCGCCGAAAGAAGTATTGGTTGAACGTAACTACCGCAAGCATTTTGAAGAGTTGTTCGGTCCGCATTTCTTTATCTTCGAACTTGATGACTGGATTTTTACTGCTGATGCAGCTAACGACCGTCTATTAAAGCATTTTGAAACGAAAAATCTGAAAGGATTCGGAGTTCAGCATCTAAAACTGGGAATCATTGCTTCGGGAGCTATCTTATATTATCTTGATCAGACGCAACATACGCATATTTCACATATCATCGCACTGACTCGTATTGAAGAGGAGCGTTACGTTCGCCTTGATAAGTTTACGGTCCGCAGCCTCGAACTAGTGGATGCAATGAATGAAGAGGGCGCAAGTCTGCTTAGTGTCATTGACAAAACAATCTCACCTATGGGTTCTCGAATGCTGAGACGCTGGATCTTATTCCCGCTGAAAGATGTGAAACCTATTGAAGAACGACAAAACGGTGTGGAATATTTCTTCCGCCACCCAGAGATGAAAGATCTCCTGGACGAACAATTGTCGCAGATAGGCGATCTGGAACGAATTATTTCGAAAGTAGCGGTTAACAGAATCTCACCTCGTGAAATCGTACAACTAAAAGTAGCGTTATATGCCGTAGAGCCCGTCAAAGAAGCTTGCCTCAAAAGCGACGAAGCTTGTCTCAAAAGAATTGGCGATCAACTAAATGCATGCATCAATATTCGAGATCGCATTGAAAAGGAAATAAATAATGATCCTCCATCGCTACTGAATCGTGGCGGTGTGATTGCTTCGGGTGTCAACAGCGAACTTGATGAATTACGCGAGATTTCTTATTCAGGCAAGGATTATCTGAGGAAAGTGCAACAGCGGGAGATTGAGCACACAGGAATCTCGAGTTTGAAAATAGGATTCAATAATGTATTCGGCTATTACATTGAAGTACGCAACAACTATAAAAACAAAGTTCCGAGCGAATGGATTCGTAAACAAACACTGGTCAACGCCGAACGTTATATAACCGAAGAACTGAAAGAATATGAGGAAAAGATTTTAGGCGCAGAAGATAAAATTCTGTCATTGGAAAATCGCCTCTTTAACGAACTAGTGCTAGCTCTTGCCGAATATATTCCGCCCATTCAGATGAATGCGAACTTGATCGGACGTCTGGACTGCCTGCTCTCATTTGCCAAAGCTGCCGAAAGCAATCACTATATCCGTCCTATCGTAGACGAATCGGATGTGATTGATATCAAAGCTGGCCGCCATCCAGTGATAGAAAAGCAACTGCCTCTTGGCGAACCATATATTGCCAATGACGTCTATCTGGATGACGAAAAACAACAAATCATCATCATCACGGGACCAAATATGGCTGGAAAATCAGCGTTGCTCCGTCAGACGGCACTCATCACACTCATGTCGCAGATAGGTTGTTTCGTTCCTGCTGAAAGTGCCCATATTGGTATTGTCGACAAGATTTTTACACGTGTTGGCGCTTCGGATAATATTTCTGTTGGCGAATCAACATTTATGGTCGAAATGAATGAAGCAGCAGATATTCTTAACAATATGACTTCGCGCAGTCTTGTTTTGTTTGATGAATTAGGACGTGGAACAAGCACTTACGATGGCATCTCAATTGCCTGGTCTATAGTTGAGTATATACACGAACATCCTACAGCCCGTGCAAAAACGCTCTTCGCTACACACTATCATGAATTGAATGAGATGGCCACTTCTTTCAAAAGAATCAAAAACTTCAATGTCTCTGTGAAAGAAGTGAACAATAAAGTGATCTTTCTTCGCAAACTTGTCCCGGGAGGAAGTGAACATAGTTTCGGAATTCATGTAGCCAAGATGGCCGGAATGCCGAAAAGTATCGTAAAGCGTGCTTCTGAAATACTAAAAGAACTTGAGACAGAGAATCGCAAAGATGGTATAGCAAAACCTATCCGCGAAATAGCATCGACAGCCGAAGGTTATCAGCTTAGTTTCTTCCAGCTTGACGATCCCGTGCTTAGTCAGGTGCGCGACGAGATAAAAAATCTGGATGTCAACAACCTGACTCCTCTGGAAGCCCTGAACAAACTCAATGAGATAAAAAAAATTATCAATGGAAAATAAATTCCTTTTTCCGCATTTAGCAAATACGAAAGACAGGAATATTTAATAAGTCTCCCACTTTCTGCAGCTTATCTGCCACATGTCCGATTCCGATTGCGCAATGATGCGACGGACCCGCTTTACACCAATTGTTCATGAATGCGCGAGCCCCACAACTAAATCGATAGCGGCTATTTGTATTGCCGATCTGAAGTGTCGGACCAGCCACGGATTCGCCTTCAGCGATCAACAGCGAAACGCCTTTATTGCTTTCACAGACAGAAAGGAATGTAACCGGACCCTGTTTGACACGCATCTGAATAGAAAGACCTTTACCTGGTTTTCCATGATAGAGAGGAAGCGGAACAAGTCGTACTCTCCCTTCAGCGATTGCAAAATGCGCCGGTCCATCATGCCCCCAAAGAACTACGTCATCATTAAAATCCATGGCATAAGGTTCCGAAAATGACCCTCCAGCACCAAGAAGCGACATCATTTTCATCGCCTGAACATTTTTTACTTCACATTCGCCGGCAATAGGAACATTACGACCTGTAAGTAGCGTGTTCCCTGCAATAATAGATGTAACAATATTCTCATAATCATTACCTTGCCAGCCTTCATAATAATAAGCCATAGACCCGAGTCGATGTTTTTCGACTAACTTGTCTAATGCAACTGAAGTTTGTGCCGCACGCTTCAATTCATATTCCTCACAATGGCTGTCTATATCGAACTTTTCTTCAAACTCAACATATTTAGCTTCAAGTTCATCTGCCGTGACTGTATCACGCAATGCTTTGAGTTCACACATTTCAAGCAGTTCGATATGTGTTCCAAAAGAAATAGACTGTAATGTAGTATCGGTGTAAACATCAAGCATCCCGCAATAATAATGGCCTAAAATCCCCATTCGATTGTTACGCATGCCCGAAACAACGCGCACAGCCGAAATCCATACCTCTATCTCCTTCCAAACATACGGTTCCTGTAAATAACCGGTGACAATATCATATTTAATTCCTGCCCGATTGAAAACACAAGCGAACTCAGGGACAGAACAAGCTTGGCAATGTGCAAGCCATTCTCCCGTCATCTTCCCTCTATCACCTAAATTGTTAATATATTCATAGTCAATAGCCGGAACAGGCTGTACATTCAACAAAACAAGGGGCACTTTTATACGATCGGCTATTGGAAGGACAGTCGACGACAACGCATAGGTAGAAATAAAAACAAAAAGTATCTCAACATCCCGACTTTTCAAAAAATCTGCAGCTGCAGCTGCTTTCTCGGCTGTATCGACCATTCCTGCATCAATAACAGTTGCACCAAAGGATGTTATACGTTCATTTATTTCTTTCTGATAACTAATAAGACGTGGAAGCAATCCCTCAAACTGCCCCCAATAAGTATCCAGACCAACACCAATCAGTCCCACTTTTATCTGTTTATTCGTTTCCATGGAATTATTGTTTCACATTAAAATTATAACTTCCCGAGCCAATTGTCACAACTGTATACTTATTCGACTCACCTCTAAATGGCATATTAGCTTCTTTCAGCAAAATACCACTTTCCGTTATATTCTCGGGATTCGTTGCCGGCAAATAAACAGAAGCTGTCGCATTTGCAGGAATCTCTACGTGAAGAGTAAAATCCTTATCACTCCTTTTCCAATTGGAAACAATTTGCCCATGAGGCGACTGATAAGATGTTTGTGCTTCACGAACATCTCCTGCCGGTTGTGGATGAATGACAATCTGCTTAAAGGCAATCGACTGATCAGCCTGACCAATACCTCCCAACCCGCTGAAAAACCATCCCATAAGATGCCCAAGGCAAAGGTGATTATTAGACAGATATGCATAACCTTGCCAAGATTCGGTCAGCGCAGTAGCTCCGTGAGCAAGTTGCCAGCCATAACCCGGTGTATTATAGATGTTATTCATATCGTAAATAACATTCGATGCCTCATTTTCTTGAAGCACACTAATCAGATAAGTATAACCTACTTCGCCTGTTGTGAGTGAATTGTTATGAACACGAATATCAGATATCAAATTATCTAATACCCGCTGACGATTCTCTGATGGAACCAATTCCATAAACAATGCCATAGCACTAGCCGTTTGACTATTAAACTCATACTGTTGTTTACTAGGATTCCAAAATCGCTTATTGAACGCCTCTTTTATGGCATTGCCTAGTTCGGTATATTTCTTTGCATCGTCTTTTTTTCCGAGCAGTTCTGCCATTTTCTGCATACGCGTCACATCATAATAATAAGTTGCCGTTGCCGACAGTCCGTTAGACGTCAATTGTGCTTCGCCCGGTGATTTAGGACCAAGATCCAACCAGTCGCCCAAACCATAAGCAACAATATGATCATTAGCTTTAGATGAAAGATAATCGATGTATCGCTGCATATCAAAATAATATTTTTCGATAAGCCGCTTGTCCCCATACCATTGATATATATTCCAAGGATCAATAATAAATGCGCTTCCCCATTCCGGCGTATCGCGAAATCCTCCTTCAAAATGAACTACTTCGGGAGCAATCGTCGGAATCATTCCATCAGCCTGTTGAGCGGACTGCATATCATTCATAATCTTTGCATACAAACGAGACAAGTCATAACGACTCTGCATAGAATTTTGCATCAGATGTGACTGCTCCAACCAGCCTAACTTTTCACGATGCGGACAATCTGTAAGTACACTAGCCATATTGCTTCGTATTGCCCAGTCTATAAGCTCATAAATTTGATTGAACAAAGGCTTTGAGCAGTGAAAATAGCCTACCTCATCCGCAAAATTACAAGTATGCAAACCCGTCAGTTCTGCAATCTCAGGGAGCCCTTCAGCATTAGATTTTCCAGCAGGAACAGCACCCTCAACAGCCACATAACGAAATCCATAATAGGTGAATTGAGGTTGCCAGTTTTCCTGCCTTCCATCAGCTTTTGGCGTATAACCAAACCAATAAGGACTGCCTGAACCGCGTTGATCGACTGTACTATCCGCAAACAACAGTTCTGCCGGCCATATCTTTATATATTGTGCTTTCGAGGCTTTTACCGAAATCCGCACAATGCCGGAAAAGTTTTGCCCCAAATCATACACCCACTGCCCCTTCTGATTTTTGAATATCCTAACCGGAGAAATACTGTCGCGAACATGCAATGGCGTTGATTGCTGTGAAAGCAATTTTGTCTGCCAGTTTGTATCCAATGCTTTGCTCCAGTTCTTGTCATTGAATCCAGGCATCATCCATCCACTCTGTTCTCTATTTGCATCATAATCTTCGCCGCCATAAATACTACTATAAGTAACAGGACTTGCCGAAGCTTTCCAGTCTGTTCCCGTAACCAGATTTTGCATACTCCCATCGGTATATTCTATGGCAAGCTTCATCTTCAAACGGGGGGCTCCGTATGAAGCTAATACTTTAAAATAACGTTCGCTTGGAATATTAAAAAAGCCATTTCCTAACATCACGCCGACGGTATTATCCCCATTCTGTATTTGATTCGTGACATCAAAAGTAAGATATAATGCACATTTGTCGTATTTAGTCCATCCGGGATCGAGAAAGTTATTACCAATTTTCTTCCCATTAATGAATAACTCAAACTGCCCTAATCCGGAAATATAGGCGACAGCACGTTTCACTGTTTTATTCGTTGTAAACGTCTTTCGAAATTGTGGAAGAAGATAAAATCCTATCTTTTTCCCCTCTGGGAATTTTTTCACATAAGAACTAAAACCATGCAGACCGACAGGAAGCAACTCTTCCTTTTTATCTCTTTCCAAAGCAATCCAGCGCGCTCCATTCCAATCTTTCTCAGAAAGCAATCCAACACTGAAAGAAGCGACCTGACTCCATGGTGAATAATTACCTGCTTTATCCCAATTGCGAACCTTCCAATAATAGACTGCTCCCGCTTTTAGCTCTTTACCAGCGAAAGGAACAAGTACGGAAACCGACGATTCCACCTTTCCACTATCCCATATATCGCCCTTATTATTTTGGAGCTGTTCTGGTGAATCAGAAACCAATATTTGCCATGCCGATTGTTCAAAATTGCGTCCTGTTGCATTCGTTTGCCAGCTGAAACGCGGTTGAAGCGTTTCTAGTCCCACAGGGGTCTCTTCCTGCTCGCAGCGAAGATTAAAAACGGTATGACTTAAAGCTGCATTTAAAAACAAAGGGACGAGAAATAGAATAATAAAATACGGTGCCTTGCTTTTCATATTTCTATATTTCTTTAATTCATCGGAGCCAGATAAAACTTAACGTTCGAAATAACAGGACATGCTTTTGCTTCTTCAATAGTCAATCTGACTTTTGTGGTTTTTGTAAGCTCACACTTTTTAATCACCTTATGCCCTATTGTTGTCCCATCAGTCAGCAGTTTCCATTGTCCATCAACAAATGCTTCAACTTTAAATTTCTTTACACGTTGTCCAAGCTGAATATATTCTTGTATTAATACGCGATTGAGTTCTACCGTTTTACCAAAATCAAATTCGGCTGAAGCTGTTGTTACATTATCTTTAGTTGCCCAATACGTGTTCGGATTATTATCTGCCATATTCTGAGCTGCATACTCTTTCCCTCTATTAAAACCAGATATAACTTTGAGAGGCTTCACCTCATTCTTGAATTCTTGATCCAAAAGCTTCTTGAATCCAATCAATGACTTAATATCATTCTCTGCAAACAATCCCTGCCTGTTTGGTGGAATATTCAGAAGCAGATTTGAATTTCGTCCAACCGATTGATAAAACAGATTCAAAATATTTTCAGCTGTACGTGCTTCTTCATTTTCATGAAAGAACCAACCTTTGCGAATCGAGACGTCAACTTCTGCCGGAACCCAGTATTTGCCATATTCCTGACCTTCACCCAGAAACTTCGCATAATCACCACCTGCATACATTGTATCCGCATTTAAAAGACACCAATTTGTTGTACTTCCCATGCCGCTTTCATTTCCTACCCAACGAATATCAGGACCACCATCGCCGAACATTACAGCATCAGGCTGATTATCTCTGACAACTTTGCGTGTATTTGTCCAATCGTAATATGTCTTTCTGTCTATTGTCCGCTTCTCTTTTGCACCTCCATAATAGCCATCACCACCATTTGCTCCGTCAAACCACACTTCGAAAATATTGCCATATTCGGTCGTTAACTCTTTAAGTTGATTACGATAATAAGTAATATAATCGGGCATTCCATATTTTGCACTATTACGATCCCAAGGTGAAAGATATACACCCATTTTCAAACCATACTCATCGCATGCTTTTCTTAGCTCGCGAAGCACATCTCCCTGTCCGTTTCTCCATTTCGAATATTTAACAGAATGTTCAGTGTATTTAGATGGCCACAAACAAAATCCATCATGATGCTTAGCAGTTAGGATAATTCCTTTAAATCCGGCGTCTTTTGCCGCTTTTGCCCACTGACGACAGTCAAGAGCCGTTGGATTAAATACATCAGGATTTTCATCGCCATAGCCCCATTCCTTATCCGTAAAAGTGTTGACTGTAAAATGAACGAATAGATTCGTTTCCATATCCTGCCATGCCAATTGCTGTTTTGTTGGCAGTGGCCCATAAGGCTTAGGCGGATTAATTGCCGCACACGTAAATATACATAATGATGCAGCCAGAGAGAATAAAAGTAAATGCTTCATGACATTGTGACTAAGTTTATATTTTGCTCCAAATGTACTACAATTTACCAGTATAAACAAAAATTCACCCTTTTGTTATTCTAGAGCTTCACGCAGCTTCTTTACCGCTGTAGCTAAGTGCGTTTCCAAGGTTTTGACAGAAATATGCAGAATTGCTGCAACTTCTTTATATTTAAGATGATCTTCACGTACTAATTTAAATGCCATCCTACACTTAGGGGGCAGATTATTAATCGCTTTATTTAGCCTGGATATTTCTTCTTGTGAAATCAGCTCATCCTCAGGCGTTGTATCTGTATTGACAAAAAAATCTATAGATATTTCATCAAAGGATATTTGATCCAAATGTCGCTTTCGATAATAGCTGATTGCTTTATGACGGGCGACAGAATAGATATATGCATTAATATCACCAACACTAAGCAGGGTGCGACGATTTTCCCAAATAGCCAAAAATGTATCGGAGACAAGTTCTTCTGCTTCTCCAGAAGAAGAAACATAAAGATTAATAAAACGAATCAATCTTTCAAAATAACTAATATATAAAGATTTAAATGCTATTTCAGAATCGAATATAGCCATTTCATAAATCCATTGCACTATTTTTTCTCGGGATCCTTTCAAGATATGTTTACGGTTTATTAGATACTAAATATTATGTGTCGCAAAAATAAAAGAAAAACCCTTAGTCATTATACAGAAAAAATGATCTTGCAACAATAAAATGAAAACGCAGTAAATTATATAGAATACTTTTTAATAGATTTGCCTATTTTCTTTTTGTTGTTGGCATAAAATTCGGACTTCCAAAAGGATTAACAGGAAATCCAATACAAAAAAACATATTAAATATTTCAATAGCGCTACAATAGTATAAAGAGTATATTAAGGATGAATAAATACAATATGTGTAATTCGAATTGTATTTCTTAATGTATTAAAATAAGTTTTATATATATAGATTGTCTTGGAGGCGCTTAAAAGAAGTATATACATTTTATTCTCAATGAAATCATAGGTTCGTTTTCTACATTTTTAAACAAAAATACTTATCAATATAGCTGTTCCATATTAAAAGACTTAATGGCGATAAGAACAATGAATAAACCAGAATTTGAAGTCCAAAAACGACAGAGGGTATGTCAATCTGACACACCCTCACTCTTTTGCTCTACTTAAGAACGATTAACTTTCCAATCAATTACCATCCCGGATTTTGCCCAAGTTTCGGATTTAATGTCAGATCGTTTGCTGGAATTGGATAAAAATACAGCTTATCACTCCAAGTACGTTTCTGGTCTTTCATAAACATTATCGAATGACCATCATCTCCCAACTGCGTATTATTATTGGCTCCATTGGAAAGCTTCGCGCCAACATAAAGATAGTATACGCCTGAAACTTTCGTAGGATTCTGATTGAGCGTGAAGCAAACATCCAGTTTTCCATCACCATTCATATCATATGGAACATCTAGCTCGGGAATATAGATGCCATCCCATGCTTTTGTTGTCATCTCGCCCAGCTTCCAACGGCAAACATCAGCCCAGGAAAAACCTTCGAATGAAAGTTCGATACCCCGTTCGCGACGAATCTCAAGAAGAGACGGGTCACTGATGTTCGGAAAGAAACGATTCTGCAGATAAGCATCCACTTTGGTCGGCTTTGTTGTTAATCCCCCCGTTATACCTGCTCTGGCACGCAAAGCACCAATTGTCTGAGCCCAGTCAGCATCAGTCAGTGCTCCAAGTTCGGCTTTAGCCTCAGCATAATTGAGGAGTATTTCTGCATAACGAAATACGATGACGTTATTATCACAAATATCTACATTATCATATTGGGTATCATCAAGTGTAAATTTGCACGTATGATAACCCGTGATTGCATAGGCATAATCAGGAGCGGTCTGTACTGTTGCTCCGCCGCTTATACGAGTAAATCCAGGAGTACGGATGGTCTGAGCCAGACGTGTATCACGGTTTTTACATTCATCAGGAAATGCCATCGTTTTATATCCCGCCTTATCCGTAAAAGATGAACCATCACGCATCAGATATGTATTAATAAACGAACGAGTCAAACTCGGACAAACACCATACGTAACAGATGTCCATCCACGATTACTGGAGTGAGTAACACCAAGACTTCCATTAAAAGTAACTGCATAGAGCACCTCGTCGGCAACCGGTGTCTTTGAAAGGAATAATGTGCGATAAGACTTATCAACACCCGCACCTGTATACAGCTTATATCCCGATTTCATCACAATCTGTGCAGCACTGATCGCTTCGTTAAGCCATTCATCGGCTGAAGAAGCAAGTCCGGCTTCAGTATGATATTTACGATAGGTTCCTTCCCATAAGCAAACACGTGATTTGAATGCGGCAGCAACCGTGCTTGTAACAGTCGAACAGGTTGCATCCTTAGCCGTTGTAATATTCTTTATAGCAAAATCGAGATCTGCTTTTATAGAATCTACAATCAAGGTACGACTGTTCCTTCCTGAATAAAGCAATTCATCGTTAACATCTAGTGGATGATTAATCCAAGGTAGATCACCGAATTTTAGCATCATTCCATAATAAAAGTAAGCGCGAAAGAAACGAGCAATCCCCAGATAATTGTTTTTTACTGTTTCAGATACCGACGGACTGTTGCAATTAACAATAAAATAGTTGATATTACGCAATTTTCCCCAATCCCAACCACTACTTTCTTCTGCGCTATAAGCATTTTCGGTCAAATACTTAATAACCTGATTGGTTGCAATATAATAAGACAACGCATTATAATTGACCGTAGTAGACGGAAATGCATCATAAAATGAATTTGTGTACATTGCCAATCCTGTTTCAGAATTGAAAACAGGCTCCTTTGATATAGTTGATTTTGGAAGTTCCTCCATATCGCATGCCCACAAAAATGTGAGTGCTATAAATGCATATATAATCTTTTTCATAATTCAATAATTTAGAATGTAATAGATAAACCTAAACTCATGCTTTTCAATACAGGATAGCTGTATGCCTGCCCCCCATTATATATAATAGAATTCGTACCTCCATTATTACTAACCATATTCTCTGATTCTGTATCCTCCCCATAAATATTGGCTACATCAAAGTTCTTTGTATGCTTATATAATGGAGACCATGTCCACAAATTTTCAGCTGACAGATAAATACGTGCACCTTGCACTTTAAGTCTTTCCAGCAAAGCCTTATGGAAGTTATATCCTACTTGCAAATTCTTCAAACGGATATAAGCCACATTCTGCAAATACTTGGTTTGACATACAGACAACTCACGTGTTCCCTGTAAGGCGACATAACCTCTATAACGCGGAAAGTAAGCATTGGGATTATCTTCTGTCCATACATTATCCAACATAGCCTTTGGAATATTATTATATGGGCGATTATATTGTCCCCAGAACAAAGCGTTATCAGTTCCCGGCCACCAATCTTGTTTTCCAACACCTTGAAAAAATGCCGAAGCAAAAATTCCGTTCCAGTCTGCACCCAGATTAAAGCTGAAAGTATAGCGAGGCGTTGAATTTCCAATAACTTTGCGGTCGCCTGAATCACCCACTCTATTTTTACCATAATCAATCACGCCATCGTTATTCAAGTCCTTAAACTTAATATCACCAGGCAACCACGTCCCTGAGTTGGATGCATAATAAAGTTTCTGGCTTGCGTGTGAAGAAACATCCTCTGTTGAAGTAAAAAAGCCTTCCGTTTCATAGCCCCAGATTTCTCCTATTGTCATACCTTCATAATAGTTACAGCGTGCATCATTATAGCTACCAAGGTCTTTTTGTGTATTATTAAACTTATCGATCTTCGACTTATAATCAGCCAAGGTAAACCGGACATCATAAGAGAAAGGCTTGCTTGCCACATTAAATTTGTCATGCCACCCAAGAGACAGTTCCCAGCCTCGTGTGGTCATATCTGCGTAGTTCCCTTTTGGAACTGTAGCACCAAATACAGCCGGGAGTGTTGTTCCGACAGTGTACATATCAGTTGTTTTACGAACATAATAATCGCCCGTAAAAGTCAGTCTTCCGTTAAGGGCGCTCAGATCCAAACCAAAATTTGCTGTCGTTGCTTTTTCCCAAGTAAGGCCGTTTGGAATAATAGTCGGAAGCGACGTAGCTTGCTTCAATGAGCCATTTATCAGGCGTCCCATCTGATAAATGCTAAATAATTCACGATAAGCATACGAAGCAACATTTCCATTACCTAAAGAACCATAAGAAACACGAAGCTTAATATTGGACATCGCATCTTTACTTACTTTCCAGAAGGGCTCTTCAGACAAACGCCAACCGGCGGATATTGATGGGAAGAATCCCCAGCGCTGGTCATTCGGAAATTTAGAAGACCCGTCCAAGCGGCCGTTAGTCTCAACCAAATAGCGATCTTTATATGAATAATTCATACGGAAGAAACCACCGGCAATACGCCATTTTTCATACTTGCTTGAGATATCAACGCCACTACCATTGGTCATGTTCATATCGTCGGCATCTTCAAAAATCAACCCATTACGTCTTGAATACAAATAATTGTAAATTGATTGCTCATAATTATATCCTACCATTCCTTTAAAATAATGTTCCTTATTAAAAGTTTTCTCATATTCGCCATAAATGTTTGTTGCCAAATATTTAGTTGTAGAGTTAGTTCTCATATAATCATTCGTTGATGAACCCAGGTATGAAATAACACCTTTTTTTGAACTGTAAGGGACAGGGACACGTTTTGTCTTATCATTTCCATCCGTATTTCTAAAAGTTATATCCCCTTTTATGTGTAATGCATTGTTTAAGAAAGTTGCAGTAAAACCAGTCGTATTACGTAATACACGCTTATTATAATCCGTACCACTTTTGCCATAATACAAATCGCCAACACCATAAGCCGCTGCCATTGTAAGTGTTCCATCAGGATTCAATAGTGGACTCATTGGTTCCTCCTCACCTTCCAGACCATACCACACATTACCATCGGCAACTGTCAATGGGTTGTGATATTGCATTTGTGAAGCTTCCATATTATTCTCAACTTTCAACCATTTATATATTTGAGCTGAACCTTTGGCACGTACGTTAAACATCTTGTAATCATCACTATTGTAACGGAACAATCCATCCTGACCGTTATAGTGACCTGAAACCATAAAGTCTGCTTTGTCATTCCCCCCTTGAACAGTCAAATTATGATCCTGAGCATAAAGATGGTCTTTATACAGCAAACCATACCAATCGGTATTACCATAATATTGATAGTTTCCATCTGAATCAATTTCCACCTCCGCTTTACCTGAACCCGGTCGTCTGTTAGCCATTTCTTTATACCAGTCGTCGGTATACTTAACAGACTTATGAAATGCGGAAGGCATACGAGCATAATCATAAAATGATGAATAAGCTTCAACAAATCTGGTAGCATATTCATAACCATCCGTTACCATATCGGGAACAACAGTAGCCGATTTGATGGAAAAATTTCCATTATACGTCACCGATGTACGCTCCTTATTCGGATTCTTGGTTGTAATCAATACAACACCAAAAGCACCGCGAGCACCATAAATTGCAGCCGAAGCAGCATCTTTCAAAACAGATACACTGGCAATATCATTCGGGTTAAGCATAGCCGGATCGCCTTCGACACCGTCAATCAGGACTAATGCCGAACCTCCCTGTCCGATAGAAGTAGTACCTCTAACATTGTAATCAGTACTACGCATCGGCTTCCCATCAGAAAAAGAAATATTTAAATTAGGAACAGCTCCCTGCAAACCCTGCGTGACATTTGTCATTGGTCTATTATCGAACACTTCGCTTGTTACTTGTTCGACAGCACCGGTCAGATTAATACGCTTTTGCGTACCATAACCTACAACAACAACTTCTTGCAAATTTTGGGTATCATCGGCTAAACTAATGTTGAGTTCACGCTTGTTGCCCACAACGATTGTCTGTGTCAAATATCCAATATAAGATACTTGTATTGTCGCACTATTTGGTACTTCCAATGAATATTTACCATCAATATCGGTAATCGTTCCATTTGTTGTTCCTTTAACAACAACATTCGCTCCAATAACAGGTTGTCCCGATTTATCGGTTATTACACCTGAAATTTTTCTTGACTGTTGAACCCCGGATTTCACATGGATTGAGGCATCTCCGGAAGAAATAGATTCAATTGCATTCGCTTGGGACATTGTTATTGACGAAATAGCAACAACGATCCCAAAATTTGTTAGCTGTTTCTTAAAGTCTTTGAATAATAAAGACTTGTGATTAGGGTTATTTTTCATGTTTATTTATAAGGAATTATTAAATTACTAATAGCCATCACGTTAAATGGCAGACTGATTTATAAGAATCCATTAAAACTAACAGATCCATCTGAACATAACTTTTTCACAATACTAAATATATTTATCCATAGGCGTACTATTTTTTGTTTATTGATTAAAAAACAAATATGTAACTAAATACTTACTATTCATACTAGATAACACAAAGCAAGAAAATATCAATAATCTTCTCAGACAAAATTACAATATTTTCTTATATTTATATCAATTCATTCAAATACTTTTTTACTCATTCCATTTTCATAATAGTTTTAATAATTATCTTCATAGCAAAAACATTGGCCTAATGATAAATAAAGGAAATTGGTAAACAAAAATATTTTTGTCTGATATTAATAGAAACTCACAAACTATGATTCATATGCTATCGCTATGACTGTATGAGAAAAATAGACCTATAAACAAAAGTAGAAAGCTTTTCCTTATATATTATTATTGTTTTACAATCATCTCCGGCGCATTGCGCGTGATATAGCGGATGATAACTTCCGGTTTGTCGTCATCTTTATCTTGTTCGCAAGAGAATGAAACAACGGACTGTCCGGAAGGTAAAAGAGCCCGGCCTTGCGGCGTAACATTCTGTATCACATTATAGTTTTTATCAGTGACGACAGCTTTACCTTCAAAGTCATACAGCAGATATTGTCCATTTGTTATTGTGCATGGAAATTTTATCACTCCTCGAGATGTCGTAAAAGACGGATTTTTCACTTTACCATCGCCATTGATTCGCAAGCGGATAGCGTAAGAACTCTCATTCGGACTTTCCCATTGCCAATCAGCTCCACCCGGTTGTCCTGGTTGCATTTCTGCCAGATTGCAATGAAAGAATTTAGAAATATAAAGTGGATAAAGCAAAAAATGCTGTGCATCTTGCTTTTCTAAATGCCATTCGGTGAGCGGATCCTTCAGGCGAACTTTCTGTGTATCAGTAAAAGCATTAGCTAGCCGCAGCTCATCCCAGTTTTTTATTGCGTCTAGCAATTTGTCGATCTGCCCGTGACGGCGGATAGTCTTCATATAGATTGTCATGGCATAACCCCCGTCAAAGCCGGCAGCTTCCGACATTGCCCATTCCAAGTCTTCCAATGATGTACATTCGAAATCCTTATCCGCTAAGCGAATAAGGAACCATCCCAGCATTCTAGGGAACAAATTGCGGCGAAAAAAGTCCTGATTTTTGATACGGCTTTCCACCTGTCCGGTGCGCATTGCTTCGCCCCAAGGCTCTCCCCAATTCATGCGTGTATGAATATGCCAGGCGAAATGATTCAGATTACTTGCATCGTTAAGCACATTATGATCCCAGCCATTAAAGCAGCGATCTACAAAGCGTGCCGTAGCATAATCATCATGTCCGGTATACATACAACCTTCCAATCCATCAAAAGATATTTGCCGCAAACCTGTCTTGTTAAATATTTCCACCAGCCGGTCAGCAAATTTATCTTGCAATATCAAATCAGGGAAAAGCGTTCTATATGGATAATCCCACAATTTATAAAGCAGTTTGTCTGATGTATGTGCCGCTGTAGTTGTCCCGAATGCGCCGCGTTTACACTGATGCAGAATCATACTGTCCCCATTTATTTCAGCCGTTCCATAAGTGATCAATTCATTTTCGATCTGCATCGCATTGAGTGTCATTGGCATAGAAAAAAGATCTGACTTCTTTATCGCTATCTCCGTCTGCGAAGCATTTATCGCAGCGGTCAAATGGAGTATGCCCTGTTTCAGCAAATGCGTTGAAGGAACAGGTGTGACATAAGCATCATTGGTCGTTGTAAAGTTCGAAAGAGTATGTATTCCCACAGCAATACCCTGACTAGCCGCCTTATCAACCAAAGCTTTAACAGCCTCATCACCACCTTTGACAAAATTTGGATTCCACTGAAAATGTCCCCACGTCATAAAAGGTTCTATATGATAAATGTATTGAAAGCCGGCGCGCTTACATTTGGCGAGTGCCAAATCAAACTCTTCTTCATTGAAATCAGAGATAAGATACGATTTCATAGATGAACGCGAAGTCTTTCCCCATTCATTTCCAAACATCGGATGGGGCAGATGCTGTTCAATTTCTATCGCACCGATCCGGTCTAACGCCTCTGAATCCTTACTTCCAAAAAGAGCTATCTTTGCTCCTTTGATCAAAGCATCCTGCCCTTCTACAGGAATTGTCAAAGATTTGGCAATCTGTTGAATCTGACGATATTCAATTTGGTTGCGACGCCGGCAGGAGAACTGGTACATCGCCCCGTCGCTTATTTTCGTCGCTGCTAACCGGTAAGCAGGAATTGTCGAAGTCGAAACAGAAGCCGCATCTCCCTTAACACTAAAATATCGCGAAACGACATCGGCATATTCAAATGGAATTCCTGCGTTGGTTTTGATATTGAGAGACTGTATACCAAAAGCTACACCTTGGCCTTGTACAACACCGATAATATCACCGACAACTCCATTAATATTCACAGCTAACGGTGCAAGTAACAATACTTCATACTTTTCGGGAATACTTACAACTGCCAGTGTAATACATACAGAACTCTCCATGTATTTTAAAACCACTTTTCCTCCATCGGAGAGTATACATGTGAGCAATCTCCCATTCTTCATCACGTGCTCAGGTAGTAACAATTTTCCATTTGAACAAACGGCAACAAGCGGATATTGTCCCGCATGCAAAAGCTCTTTTCCTCTTACATTCACCGAGGAAAATTAACCCTGACCATTGATTGACAATTTTGTATCATTTGTTGTAAGATTAATATTTTGAGCTAACAGACCGGTCGTCATTAACAACTGCAAACATATAAAGCTCAAAAAAAAGAGAATATTGCTTTTATACTTCATAATTAGACAAATGTATGTTTTTCAAGTACAAGATTCAGCAAAATTCTTGAGTTATGCAAATGTTTCCTCCGAATTTATTGATTAGCATCAAATAAGTTTAATTTATTATAACATCAAAATATTTGATATGCCAAAACTTGACATATCCGCGAACAAATGTCTATCTTTAAACGTTATTTGATTAGTATTTACAAAATATCTTTTAGAATTATGGAGAAAAGTATTAAAGGAACTCGAACAGAGAAAAATTTATTGACATCGTTTGCCGGTGAATCACAAGCAAGAAATCGTTACACTTTTTTTTCAAGTGCAGCCAAAAAAGAAGGTTTTGAACAAATTGCAGGCGTATTCACGGAAACGGCGGAACAGGAAAAAGAACACGCTAAGCGTTTCTTTAAGTATTTAGAAGGTGGAAGTTTGGAAATCACTGCATCATTCCCTGCAGGTATTATTGGCACAACAAAAGAAAACCTGGCTGCTGCAGCTGCCGGCGAAAATGAAGAATGGAGTGAAATGTATCCCAAATTCGCTGAGATTGCAGACGAAGAAGGATTCAAAGAAATAGCTGTAACATTTCGAATGATTGCAAAAGTTGAAGCCGAACACGAAGCTCGGTATCGCAAACTACTTGCAAACGTTGAAGCAAATAAGGTTTTTGAAAAAGATGAAGATATTTTATGGCAGTGTCGCAACTGCGGTTTTGTTTTCAAAGGAAAGAAAGCTCCGGCTAAATGTCCGGCATGTCAACACCCGCAGGCCTATTTTGAACCAATGAAACAAAATTACTAATTAGACTATTAATGATTCATAGATCCCCTTCGAGTTTTCGACGGGGATTTTTTTATTAGCTACATAACATAAATATTTGATACATCCTTTTGCAAAGTAGTTCTTTTTGTTTGAAACATAGATTATTGATACACTAGGAAAAGAAGAATCGATCATGCTTGAAAAGTAAATTTCCGAAATATTCCCAAATTCAAAATATTCTATTACCTTAGCATCGTAATTGGAATGAATAGAAACTATCTTTTCATTCCAATAAATTTTGCCATTATAAGAACAAGAGTATTTGTGTTTATGTAAATGCATACCATATGAAACATCCAATCCAAGCAACTGCAATTCTGACACCAGCACTTATTCTATCTGTTTTCGGAACATCACAAACAGTTGAAGCCCAGAAGCCCCTGAACATCATCCATATCATGACGGATGATCATTCATATCAAACCATCAGCGCTTACGGCCATGCACTGGGCAAGTTGGCCCCAACCCCAAACCTTGACCGTCTTGCAGCCGAAGGCATGTTGTTTCAAAGAGCATATGTTGAGAATTCGCTTTCTACGCCAAGTCGCGCTTGCCTGATGACAGGACTTTACAGTCATCAGAACGGACAACGACAACTGGGGAAAGGAATTGATGCATCTAAAACATTCTTTTCGGAGATATTACAACAACATGGCTATCAGACCGCTGTAGTCGGAAAATGGCACATGCAGTGTGAACCGAAAGGCTTCGATTACTACGCTGTCCTTTTGGATCAGGGCGAATATTATAATCCTGAATTCAAGACAAAACAGTCGAATGGCAAATATATAAAGGAAAATGGCTATGCCACAAAGCTGATCACTGATCATGCCATAGAGTTTCTACAAAATAGAGACAAGAGCAAACCGTTCTGTCTGCTAGTTCATCATAAGGCTCCTCACCGCAACTGGATGCCTGAACTAAAATATCTTAATTTGTATGAAGACGTTGATTTTCCTATTCCTGAAACATTCTACGACGATTATTCGACGCGTTGTGATGCCGTCCGCACCGAGCAGATGCGCATCGATAGAAACATGACTCTTATATATGATCTGAAAGTGGATGAACTGAAAAATAACAGCGCGTACCAAAAAGAATGGAATATCAAAGGATGGGATGCATCGTTGGATCGTATGACACCCGAACAGCGTAACACATGGATCTCATCATACAAACCTCGCAACGAACAGTTTATCAGTCAGAATCTCGTTGGAGAAGAATTGCTTAAATGGAAATACGAACGTTACATCAAAGATTATGTCCGCTGCATTAAAACCATCGACGACGAAATGGGGCGCCTCATCGCTTACCTCGAAAAAGAGGGCCTGATGGATAATACCGTTATCGTCTATACTTCCGATCAGGGCTTTTATATGGGTGAACACGGCTGGTTCGATAAACGATTTATGTACGAGGAATCTTACCGCACGCCTCTCATCATACGCTATCCGGGAAAGATCAAGGGCGGAAGCGTCTGCAAAGCTTTAGTTCAGAATATCGATTATGCACCAACCTATCTCGACCTGGCCGGCATCAAGAAACCTACTGATATGGTAGGTACTTCGCTGGTTCCACTTTTCGGTGGCAAGACGCCTAAAAACTGGCGAAAATATCTTTACTATCACTACTACGACTATCCAGCTATTCATATGGTTCGCCGTCACGACGGAGTAAGTGACTGCCGATACAAACTGATCCACTTTTATGGTACCGCCAGTGATCCTGATGCTGCTATAAACTGCAACGAACTATATGATCTGAAAACCGATCCGAACGAGCTTCACAATCTATACGGTAATCCGAAATATATAAAAGTGAGCGACCGTTTGCAGCAACAGTTGGATAAGTTCCGCGTGGAACAAAAAATAGACGAATACTAATTCAATCATTATAATGAAAAATATTTCAAGAAGAGAAGCTATCAAAGTAGCAGGAAGTACAATCAGTCTAACTGCATTTGGACTTCCTGTCTATTCATCAGAAAGAAAGGCGGAAAGACTATCGCCGGATAAAAAACATAAAGTTCTTGTCATAGGCGCTCATCCCGATGATCCCGAAACAGGATGTGGCGGAACTATGATACTCCTTGCAAAAGCCGGTTACGAAGTCGTATCGGTTTATCTGACACGAGGAGAAGCAGGCATACAAGGGAAAACGCACGATGAAGCAGCACAAATCCGAACAGCAGAGGCTCTGAAAGCTTGTGAAATAATAGGTGCAAGACCCGTGTTCTTGAGCCAGATTGACGGAAGTTGCGAAATAACAGCCAGCCGTTACCAAGAGGTACTCAATTTTATCAAAAAAGAAAATCCTGAACTTGTTCTAACACACTGGCCTGTCGACAGCCATCGAGACCACCGGATCTGTTCAAGCCTTGTCTATGACGCATGGCTAAGGATGAACCGGAACTTTGCGCTCTACTATTTCGAAGTGGAATCGGGAATCCAGACAGAGAATTTTGCACCGACTGACTTTGTAGATATCACCGATGTGAGAGATGAAAAGCATAAGGCCTGCTATTGTCACGTCAGTCAACATATAGACGAAGCATTCAAAGAATCGCACGATATGATGGAGCAGTTCAGAGGTTTGCAAATACGGCGAAAATACGGTGAAGCGTTTATCCGACACGACCAAGTACCGACAGCGATGTTCTGAATAAGAAAGTTTTCCCACTTCGAAAGGGTAAATTCAAGCAGAATGGCGTACATTTGCATCTTGAAAGAATAATTGGATTTGAAATAATAAGATATTAATTATGGCATTACAGTGCGGTATTGTAGGACTTCCGAATGTAGGGAAATCCACCTTATTTAATTGTTTGTCGAGTGCGAAGGCACAGGCAGCGAATTTTCCATTTTGTACAATCGAACCCAACGTGGGCGTGATTACTGTCCCTGACGAACGTCTAAACAAACTGGCGGAAATAGAACATCCACAACGGATTGTGCCTACAACGGTAGAAATCGTTGATATTGCAGGACTAGTAAAAGGCGCCAGCAAAGGCGAAGGATTGGGTAACAAATTCCTGGCAAACATTCGTGAGACTGATGCTATCATCCATGTTCTGCGTTGTTTTGACGACGAAAATGTAGTACATGTAGACGGCAACATCAATCCCGTTCGCGATAAGGAGATTATCGATGCCGAACTACAAATCAAGGACCTGGAAACCATCGACAGCCGCATTTCAAAAGTACAGAAACAAGCACAGACAGGTGGTGACAAACAGGCTAAACTGGCTTTTGAAGTACTTTCAAAATATAAGGGAGCTCTCGAAAAAGGTGAAAATGCCCGCTCTGTGTCGTTCGATTCCAAAGATGAACAACGTACAGCGCACGATCTCTTCCTCCTCACAAACAAGCCTATTTTGTATGTCTGCAATGTAGACGAAGCTAGTGCCGTGAAGGGAAATAAATATGTTGATGCCGTTCGTGAAGCCATCAAAGGAGAAGATGCGGAGCTATTGGTTATCGCCGCAAAAATTGAAAGCGAGATTGCCGAGTTCGAGACTTACGAGGAACGACAGATGTTCCTCAGTGAAATAGGTTTGGATGAATCTGGTGTAAACCGTCTGATCAAGTCAGCTTACAAACTGCTGAATCTGCAAACCTTTCTGACGGCCGGACCTGACGAATGTCGTGCATGGACTTTCCACAAAGGATGGAAAGCCCCACAATGTGCAGGTGTTGTACATACTGACTTTGAGAAAGGTTTTATCCGGGCCGAAGTCATCAAATATAACGATTATATCTCCTACGGTTCAGAAAACGCCGTTAAAGAAGCCGGCAAAATGAACGTCGAAGGAAAAGACTACATCGTACAGGATGGCGATATTATGCACTTCAGATTCAATGTATGAAAAAGATTTTGCTTTCATCAGTACTCTTTCTGTTTGTTTCTCTCGTTGCAGCGCAACAACAGAGTGTAATCAGCAAGCTTGAGGTCATCGATATCTCAAACGGCCAACGTATGACTGTAAAAGCATTTCCCTACTTGATAGAGGCTCCAAACTGGACTCCTGACGGGCAATGGCTCGTATATAATTGCAAAGGCAAACTGTATCGGATCTCACCTGATTCGCCAGCAGAACCACAAGAGATAAACACTGGTTTTGCTACTCATTGTAACAACGACCATGTGATTTCCACTGATGGCAAACAGATTGCCATTAGCAATTCGTCTAAAGAGGACGGTAAATCACATATTTACACACTTCCCATAATGGGAGGAACACCTCGTTTGATCACTCCTTCCGGACCAAGCTACCTGCATGGATGGAGTCCTGATGGAAAACTTCTAGCTTACTGTGCCAAACGCTCCGGAGATTATGATGTCTATACCATTCCTTCCGAAGGTGGTGAAGAAACGCGCCTCACAAATGCAAAGGGGTTAGACGACGGACCTGAATTTTCGCCATGCGGACAATATATCTGGTTTAATTCAGTAAGAACCGGTCTTATGCAGATCTGGCGTATGAAAGCAGATGGAAGCGAACAAACGCAAATAACCTTCGACCAAACACGCAACTCATGGTTTCCACATGTTTCTCCCGACGGAAAATGGATTGTCTTTATAGCCTATCATAAAGGGGATCTGAAACCGGGCGAGCATCTGGCAAACAAGAATGTTGAACTACGCATAATACCTGAAACCGGCGGTGAAGCAAAAACGCTGGTCTCTCTGTTTGGAGGGCAAGGAACAATCAACGTTAATTCTTGGTCGCCCGACAGTAAACGATTCGCATTTGTAAGCTATATGATAAAATAGTCCATTATATACTTACCTTCTTTCCATCACCAATTAACCCACTTTCATCGATTTTTAGTATTTCTCTATTTCCTGAATCAAATAATGAGTTATAATAAAAAAAACTAAGTGAGAATAACAAGCCTTAAGATTAATATATAACAAATTATGAAAATATTATTATTATTACTAATTTAGCAGTTTAATTATAAACTCTCCAATAAAAGGATAGATAAAACGAATTTTATAGGACTGATGAACGACAAAAAACTTCAATATGGATTTCATACTCTTTACTCTCAATATTACAGAAAGTCATTCCTGTTCACAAAATCCTATGTACACGATCCTTTTGTTGCGGAAGACATCGTTTCCGAATCCATTATCAAGCTTTGGGAAAGTTTAAAAGAGCATGCTCCAGAAGATATAAAACATCTGGAGGCATTATTACTCACCATCCTCAAAAATCGTTCACTGGATTATCTTAAGCATGAAGCTTTACGCTATGAAGTGGAAGAGGAAATTACAAGTTCCTTTAAGCGGGAACTCGAGATCCGCATCTCATCTTTACAGGATTGTAATCCAAATGAAATATTCTCGGAAGAAATTAAACAAATTCTATACAACACACTCAACTCCATGCCGGAGCAGACCAAACGTATTTTTATCCTAAGCCGATTATATAACAAAACCAACAAGGAGATTGCTACAGAACTATGCGTTACCGTAAAAGATATAGAATATCACATAACAAAAGCATTAAAGAATCTACGTATAAATCTGAAAGATTACTTACCTTTCTTTCTATTTCTACTTTCCTAAAATAATAATATTTCCGGTTTTATATCCCTGTATGAAAGCAAAAGAGGCTATCCATAAATGAACAACCTCTTTCAAAATGAAGTATTAATCTGCCTTTTTAAACAACTTGTCAGCAGGAATAATCTGTTTTACAATTCCAGGTCCTTTATAAAACGCTTCAATCCAGAAGCCACCAATATTATTATAAAATTCGATAGTCAGCGGATGCCGTCCTTCCGTAAGTTTTACAGTTCCTTCCTTTTCTATTAAACCATGTCCTCCATCATTATCAACAACCTTAGAGCCATCAATATACATTTTACTTCCATCATCCGATAACAAGTAAAAATGATACTCACCGGCTTTATCAATTTGAATATATGTTGTATACATCAAACCAAACGTAGAATTTTCCGGTTGCAATAATTTTGTTATTTGCTTTGCATCAACCCGTATCTCATCGGTTGTCCAGCGATTTATTACTTTTTCATTTTTCAAGACCGGAAGATTCTTCCAGTTTTTACCATAATAGAAAGTCACATTCACCCCATTTTGAATATTCTTATGCAAAACACGAAAATAGGCATCAGATACCAAGCTCTCATCTCCGTCATCACTATATGATTTTGCTTTTACAACTGTTGTCTTGTTGAGTTTAAAAGGGACCTGATACAATTGCGACTGTTTAGTCGGTTCAGAACCATCGGTTGTATAATAAACTTTATCGCCTGCTTTATATGGTTCAATTTTAACTTCAGCCTCTCTGTCAATATATAATCCTCCAGCTTGTTCAAACAAATGTCGTCCGCCATTTATACGAGGTCCATAAGATAATTTCTTAAACAAAACCGGATCCGATTCAATATTAACGCCTTCAAATGCCGATCGAATCGGACGCCCGGTCCAAGCATAAGGGACATCCAATCTCAATGCATAAGCAATTGTTGGTGCAACATCATACATATATGTCTGCTGCTGTATTTCAAAACCTTTTTTGATGTTTTTACCATAGAGGATAAAGGGTACAGTCATCTCTTCCCAGGATTCACCCCCGTGACCATATCCGATACCTCCATGGTCTGCAACAATAATGATGATTGATTCGTCTTCTATCCCTGCATCCTTGACAGCCTTAAGTACCATCCCAACACATTTATCAGCTTCTTCAATGCTTTTCAAATATTCTTCCGTCATATGACCAAAGGTATGGCCGCAATGATCAACATCATCAAGCTGTGTAAATGTAAATGTAGGCTTTTCCGTACGGATATATTCTGCCAAAGCCTCTGCAGTTTTCAATTCCGTTTCATACGATTTATCCACATTTGCGACATTCTTTTCAAACAAGCTTCCGAAACCGCTCCATTGATAAATCATACCAATCTTATCATTTGGAAGTTGTTTGCGAACGACATATACAATAGTGGGAAACAAGCCATAATCAGTAATGCCGACAGGTTTCACCTTATAATTATCAGGGGCCCAGTCATTAGATGTTATTCCATGAGCCTCAACACCGGCACCTGCCAACATTGAACCCCAGTTAGGAGCACTGCTGGATGGAATTACTGTGCGGACGCTCCGGCAAACAGCTCCATTCTTCATCAGATAATCTATATTTGGAGTATTTGCTTTTTCCATGCCCTGAGTACTCATAGCATCAATACCAACAACAAAAACATGTTTGATGCCGGAAGGAGCTTTGTCTGCTCTTAGTTCTAAAGCACAAAAGAGCAGACAAAAACAAAACAATAAACTTATCCTTTTCAAGCCACTCATAATACTTCCATCTATTTGTTGTCCCACCACATACGTGTTAATGGACTATCTGCACCTTGTCTGGAAACGGCTATTTGATATTGTTTCGTATTATAAACTTGTTCATTTTGAGGGTACGGAACCCGTCTCGGCCATTCAGAAATATTGCTGGAAGAAGGAAGGTTCCGCGGTGGAGTAACTGAAATATCTTTCGGGAAACCTGTACGGCGCCATTCAGACCAACCTTCTATGCCGCACATGTAAAGTGAAATCCATTTCTGTACGCCAATCTTTTCCAATTTCTCAGCTTGTGTTCCGGTGTATGCTACTTTCGGTTGCTCATAATAACTTGCATCAGGAATAACATTAGAAGCTTCCAATGCCTCTGTCGGAGGGCAAGCCATTGATTTCATATCCTTAAAGTTTGATGGAATACGACTAGCCCAATAACTAAAGTTGGCAGCAATACCATTCTTATAGTATGTTGCTGCGTCGCCTATACTAACTATCCCTTTTTCACGGGCTTCCGCCAAATTAAACATAACTTCAGAATAAGCTAGTAAAACAGACTGAGCAGCCGTTGGTGATGCATATTTCGAATCCAATAAACGAGGAGCAAAAATGTATCCTTTCCTTGAGTTGTAACTATCCCCTCCATTATAATTGGCTGCGTCTGCATCACGTATGCAATTTGGGACGCCGGCATAAACATATTTGCCTCCTTCAACTCCTTTTACAGTCGGGCTAAAAAATACTTTTATTCGAGGGTCATTCAATGCTTTCAAATGATCTTCAATTACAACTGACATAAACTCTGTCCCATTAAATTTTTCCAATTTGGCATTATATGGTGGACACCAATGATCAGACTCATCATCAAGATATGTGATGGCGGCATTGTCGCTATTGCTTGACATTAACGGATATTTAACGGGATCAGATACCATGTCGCTGATATTTTTGCTGACATCCTTTTTCCCGGACATGCGCATTAATAAACGTAGCTTAAGACTGTTTCCGAACTTCCTCCATTTTAGTATATCGCCGTTGTACAAACAGTCATATGTCCCGATTTCCTCCGAACTGCTCTTCATCAGCAATTCGTTAGCCGATTCCAACTGGAGTAATAAGTCATTATAGATATCTTCCTGAGTATCATATTTAGGTTCAAAATTATCACCATTTTTCCCTTGAAAAGCTTCTGAATATGGGAAATCACCATATGTATCCGTCATTTGCTGAAACATAAATGATTTGATAATAATCCCCATTGCCTGAACATGTGGCTGATTATTTTTTTCTGCTATTTCAATCATATCCTGTACATCGCGACCATCATAATAAAGTTCTCCGGTAAGGGTACTGTTGAACACATCATTAAACATACTGACATACTGATCCACCAAATAGTCACCCAAAACGGAACCATAATATTTAACATCGCCCAAATTACCCAATTGCCGAATGACTCCGCTTAACAATAACTTTGGTTGCTCTATACGGTCAGGATTATTCGGATTAGTATTGATCTCTTCGAATTTATTGGTGCATCCAATGGTTAAAAGAAAAGCTGACGCTATTAGTATTAACTTATGTATTGTTTTCATACTATTCAATTTTAATGATTAAAAGTTTACATTAATCTGAAATCCAAAACTTTTTGATGCAGGAACAGAGAAAGCATCAATACCCAAATTCAGATTATTCATACCACCGCTTTCCGGATCGACATGTTGGTTCTTAGTCCACAAGAATAAATCACGACCGACAAATGCAATATTAACATTTTGCATATAAGCCTTCTTCACCCATTTTTCCGGTAACGAATAGCCAATACGGAGCTCTCTCAACTTCGCAAATGAGGCATCCGTCAATTGCGCTTCCGTAATGTGATCATACTTGGTTTTTATAAAACGACGCGCATCATTTCCTGCGATACCTTTACTATATGTTCCATCGAATATCTGAAGATTCTGTTGATATTCTCCGTTAACCATGATAGCTCCTTCACTGTAATACAAATCATTATATTCTTTTCCTTTTTCGCGAGCTCCGCGTCCTTCCAAAGATTCGATCGTTTGACCGGCTCCAACAAACTTGTTCAATGTTCTGGAAATAAAATATCCACCATGTCGTATATCAAACAATACGCTCAAATCAAATCTTTTGAAAGAAAGAGAAGAACTTATACCTGCAGTCCAATCCGGGTTAACATTACCTAGATAGACATCTTTTTTCGAAACATATTGTCCGGAACTATTTAGAATAGGCTCACCCTTTAGCGGACCATCTTCCACACGGTCGTACGCTGTTCCAAAGATCTGTCCCATTCTTTCACCTTTGCGTGCAACAATCTTAGCATCTTCCAACCCTTCTGAAGTCAAAATTAGTTCGTCCATTCCTTCAGCCAAGTATACAACTTTCGTTCTCGAGCGACTAAAATTGAATCCCACATTCCATTTTAAACCGTTTTCCAATAAAACAGGAGTTGCATTGACCATCAACTCAATACCGGTATTGGCGGTTTTTCCTGAGTTAATCAATCGGCTGCCGTAGCCGGAAGTCAAAGCTGTCTGCAGGCTTATTATCTGATCTTTCGTTATTGTATGATAATAGCTGAAGTCTATGTTAAATCTATTTTTAAAGAAATTCAACTCTGCACCGGTTTCCCAGGTTTGTGCCATTGCGGGTTTCAAATTGCTGTTTAGCAAATTACCCGGATTCGATAATGTAGGAGCGCCATTCCAGTATCCACTCAAAGAATAGGAATTATATAAGTTGTAAGGGTCCGTATCATTACCGACGGAAGCATAACTGGCTCTTACTTTTGCATAACTTATGAATGATGGTAACTTTGTCATCTCGCTTACCAAACCGCTCAATGTAACTGAAGGATAAAAATAAGAATTTGTAGAAGGAGGTAATGTGCTTGACCAGTCATTACGACCTGTGACCTCTGCAAAGATCATTCTCTTATAATCCAAAAGAGCACTGCCGAACAAACTGTTTACAACTTTTTTAGTTCTTCTATCTGATACCGATGGTTTCTCCTTCGAATTAGAAAGAGAAAAGATATTCGGAACAATAAGGCTGCTGGTGTTTGCTGTAAGATCTTTATAGAAAGCTTCCCTTCTGTTTCCACCAAAATTAGCAGTCAACCCGAAAGTATTTCCCAATTTTGGCGTATAATTGATCAGGAAATCATAATTATTATTATGCGATTGATATTGATTATCATCATAATAACCATTGCCTCCATTTTTATAATAACTTTCGTGTCTGCTATCTGCCTCCCATGAATTATCGGTACCACCGCGTAACATGATTGACAGCCCTTCCATCGGTTTTATATTAATACCTAATTTGCCAAAGAAACGATGAGTCTCTGAAGCGCTTGCCATTTCATACATCACAAAATAAGGGTTATTATAGGAAGCCATATTCTGGAACTGACGAGTACCTTCCAGACCTCCACGTTGCCAATATTCCTTCAAACTGTTTATGTTATGACTCTGAGGCATCCAACAGAAGAAATACATGGGTGATACATCCTGTCCGTATCCTAACGTAGGGACATTCGTTCTGTTTGTCTTTGTATAATTGACTACAACATCAGCACTCATCCATTTATTTAGTTCAATCGAATTATTCAAATTGAATGAATGTCTGTTGATATTATTATTTGGAGTCAGACCATCTTGTTTCGTATTCGTATAACCTATACGGAACGTCTGTCCATTTATACTATTACTCAAAGCAATGCTATTAATGCGAGTCGTTCCATGATCAAAATAATCTCGTATATTATTAGGATGTGCCACCCAATCCGAAGCAATGGCTTCACCACGTATTTCAGGAGAAAGATAGGTATCGCCCGCACGGTAACCATTTGTTGTAGGAGAATCAAACAAAATCATTTTTTGCCCCATAAAACGCGGCCCCCAGCTTTCATCATAATTATCGTTCTTTCCTGACGGATAATATCCACTTGAACTACCAAAATTACCACCTTCATAGATTCCATTCTTGCCCTGCCCGAACTGATCTTGCAGTTTTGGTAAGATTAAAGGTGTCTCTCTAGAAAACGTACCGCTATAAGAAATGCCCAATCCACTTCCTTTTTTTCCTTTTTTGGTTGTGATAATAATAGCTCCATTAGCGGCTGCAGATCCATAAAGAGCAGAAGCGGCAGCACCTTTCAGGACATTCATGCTTTCAATATCATTTGAACTGATCTCATTAATTTCAGCACTACTTGTCTGAGAACCTGCTCCAGAACCAATCGGTATACCATCAATCACAAATAAGGGCGAAGAAGGACCGGCACTTAGCGATCTTTCACCACGAATTGAAATACGGCTACCTGCACCGGCCACAGCGCCGGTATTTATATTCAAGCCGGCAACCTTACCGCTCAACATACTGACAAGGTTCGAGTTTTTATTTTCTAAAGCCCCTGTTTTAATTTCTTGAGTGGCATAACCTAATCCCTTCTTTTCACGCGAAATACCCAGGGCTGTCACAACTACTTCATTTAACGCCTCCGTTGCTTCAGACAAAATTATCCTATAACTGGATTCCTTGCCTACCTGGAATGTTTTATCTGCATAGCCTATATAAGAAACTTGAATATTGGCACCGATCGGAACTTCAATGCTAAATGAACCTTGAGTATCCGTAATAACACCCTGAGAAGTTCCTTTAACAATTATATTCGCTCCAATTATCGGTTCTTTTGATTCATCCAATACAATCCCCGTTATTTTCTTTCCTCTTTGCTGGAAGGACTCAGTAGAAATGGGTTCACTTGCCTCTTTCTTTTTCTTCATTAACATGATGCTATTCCCTTCCATTGCATACACAATATCTGTACGTCCAAATATATTATGAAGTACTTGTGCGACCGGTTCATTTGTTGCATGCACGGAGACTTTGCGATTCACATCCACCTCATTTTTATTATAAATAAATAAATAATCGGTCTGATGTTCAATCTCATCAATCATTTCAAGAATTCTTACATTGCTTTTCGATATAGAAACTTTAGATACTTGTGATTCGGCTTCAGTAGCAAAAATTCCAGAAATGAAAACGAACAAAAATATAAAAATTGTTTTCATGATACGTAATATATGTTTATTGGTCCAAAATAATGGGAAAACATCATCCCTGTATAAATTATTCTTCATACATTTACAATTGTTATTTTAGTTAATACTTAGATAATTAAAGAAGTCTGGTATTACACCTAAGTCGGTATGCGCTTCCAACACGTACCGACTTTTATGCTCTTCATGTTGTTTTGTGTTACATAGGCAGCTTACTTTAAATGTTAATATATCAGTTTATCGTTACTACATCTCGGTCATCATCAAACTCATATTTAAATTTCGAACGGAGTTGCAAAGTTTTTAAAACTTGCTCAACGCCATCATTTCCACGGAACTTACCCGTATAACGCTGATTTATGATATGAGCATTTTTAATAATAAAATGAACGTCAAAATAAAGTTCCAGCTTATTAAGCATTTCCCCAATCGTATTATCATCAAAACATATCAATCCTTCTTTCCATTTAAAATAGCTATATTGGGTTATAGGTGATTTTACAAAACGATCATTCTTTACTGCTACTTTATACCCTGGTTGCAGCATTAATGAATTCGCCCGTTTATTGGTTTCCCCCACACGGACAGATCCTTTCAGTAATGCGGTTTCAAAAATAGATTTTCCAGAATAAGCATTAACATTAAATTCCGTACCATATACTTGTATGCTATATTTTCCCGCCTTGACGATAAATGGCCTTTTTGAGTCGTGCGTGACGTCAAAATAGGCTTCGCCATCTAATGAAACATTACGATCGGAAACCTCAAAATTTGTTGGGAACGAGAATTTTGTCTTTGCATTAAGCCATACATGAGTACCATCGGCAAGCGTAAGCTCCGCATGTTGCCCTGCAGGAACATATATAGTTTGTAGAACAGACTTCTGCCGTGCCGTTTGGCTATAATAGATACAAAAGTATGCAATAAAAAAAGCAAAAATAAAAACAGCTGCAATCTTTAAGGCTTCTCTGAAATAGTAAAGAGAAGACTTTTTGCTATGAGAGACTGCTGAAGACGCTTGGATTTGATCTTTATTCCAAAGAGTAAATACATAAAGCTTGCGTAAAGCAAGATATTCTTTCATGTTTGATTCGTCTGCATCAATCCAGGATGCTACAACTTCCTTTTCTTCTTGAGTTGCATCACCAATAATATATTGTTGTAATAATTCCTTATCCATCCTTATAATCAAAATTCCCAATCTATATATAAAACGATTCAAAAGAGGAAAACCCTAAAACAAAAATAAATAAATTTCAAATAAAAATTACGACTGCTAGTATGATAGCTCAATAATAAAAAATAAACCTGCTTCAAATAATTTCGAAACAAACAATTGCAAAAACCTCCCTTTATAACAAAAGTATCTATCTTTGTCATATTAAAAATTATAACACAAAAACATAATTGCCATGAAACGAGTTGTTTTTTCATTTTGTTTCTTCGTATTTCTGTTGGGTTGCATTCTTCCTGTCAGTGCACAACCGCCGCAGAAACTAGTTACAGTCATTGTCACTCCCGATCGGTCGAGCTGGCAATATCACGTTAATGACCCCGTTACTTTCACTATTCAGGTACTCAAACATGAAAATCCGGTTCAGAATGTAACAGTCGATTATGAGATAGGTCCGGAATTTTTTGGTAAACAAACAAAAGATGTCGTTCTGAAAGAAGGCAAACTCACCCTAAAATCATCCATGAACAAACCTGGTTTCCTGCGTTGTAAAGTTACAGCTAAAGTTGACGGTCAGACTTATGACGGAATGGCTACAGCCGGAATCGATCCCGAAAAAATTCAACCGACAACGAAAGAACCCGGCGATTTTGACAGCTTCTGGAACAATGCCATCGACGAAGCACGAAAAACTCCGTTGGATCCAATTCTGACACTGATGCCCGAAAGATGCACATCAGCCCTGAATGTTTATCAGATCAGTTTTCAAAACGAACGCATCGGCTCACGGATATACGGCATTCTGATGATGCCAAAGAAACCGGGTAAGTATCCGGCCATTCTGCAAGTTCCGGGTGCCGGCATCCGTCCTTACAACGGCACAAGTTTCGGCGACGATGTCATTTCTCTGGAAATAGGAATTCATGGAATCCCGGTAGATCTGCCGCAATACGTATATAACAATCTATCTAGTGGCGCTCTATCAGGCTATTGGGCAATTAATAAGAACGATCGTGACAAACATTATTATAAACGCGTATATCTGGGGTGCGTCCGCGCCATAGATTTTATCTATTCATTGCCTGAATTTGACGGACAGACTGTCGGTGTCACCGGCGGAAGTCAGGGTGGTGCATTATCGATCGTAACAGCCGGTCTCGATCCGCGTATCCAGTTCGTGGCTGCTTTATATCCGGCACTTTGCGATTACGCAGGTTATCTGAATAACCGCGCCGGCGGATGGCCGCACTATTTTCGTTCAGAAAAGCCGGCAGCCAATGATGTTGAAACTTTAGCTTACTTCGATGTTGTAAACTTTGCCAAGCGAATCAAAGCGCCCGGATGGTACAGTTGGGGGTATAATGATACAACATGTCCGCCTACCTCTACTTATTCGGCTTACAACCAGATTATTGCTCCTAAAGAACTGCATCTTTTCCTCGAAACGGGACACTGGACATTTCCCGAACAGGCAAACGAACGCATTGCCTGGCTACAAAAGCAATATCACAAATAAAAAGTTATACATTTGAATTATTGACTTCAGTAAAATTTACTGAAGTCAATTTTATTTTTACCCCGTCATATCCCGACCTTGACGAAAACAGAAAAGGAGTCTAATAAAAAAGCAAAAAACACTTGATGAGAAGATCGACACATAAAGATGCATTTGCTAAATACTATCAGTAAATAGTTATTTCACATCAGTAAATAATTAAATACTGCCACTAAATAACTATTTAGTGGTAAGAAATAAAAAATACTTCCTGAACAAAGAACCTTTACTTCCCCATAAACAAAACTATTTATTAGTATGATGACATAAAAAGCATATAAAATGCCTGCTAAACAATCCTGTTTCCTGAATTTAAAGTATCTTTGAAAATCTATTTACGAGAGCTTATGAATTAATAAATAACAATAATATGACACTCTTATCTTTAAAAAAAGTCCTTTTTACGCTTATTGCTTTTGCGTGTGCCTTTATTTATGCCCATGCAGCCGATGTGTATGATTTACGTTGCGAAATGTTATCCAACCCCTGGGGCATTGATAACACCAAGCCTCATCTCAGTTGGAAAATCGGATCCGAAAAACAAGCGACGGAACAAACCGCTTATCAGATCATTGCCTCATCAGACAAACGACTTCTATCTGTAGAAAAAGCAGACCTCTGGAATAGCGGAAAAATCGAATCATCGGAATCGATATGGATAAAATATGCAGGCAAAATGCTATCGTCGCGCAGTGTAGTATACTGGAAAGTACGCGTATGGAGCAGCAAAGAAAAGGTGTCTCAATGGAGCGAAACCGCTTCTTTCAGTGTCGGACTACTCAATGCAGGCGACTGGCAGGCTGAATACATTGGAATGAATGCAAAAAACAAAGATCCTGAATCGCCTTTATTCCGCAAGTCTTTTCACCTCACGCATGAAAACAAGCTTGCTTTTCTACATGTGAACTCGCTCGGATATCATGAAATATACATCAATGGAAAGAAAGTAAGCGATGCCGCATTGGCGCCGGCCATGGTCCAGTTCGATAAACGTTCCCTAAGCATGACCTATGAAGTATCGAGATATCTGCACCAGGGAAATAACGAATTGATCATATGGTTGGGCAAAGGTTGGTACAGATCGCAGATGCCGGGTGTTGTAAGCGGCGGACCGTTTGTACGTGCGCAGCTGGAATCATTTGAAGGCAGTCATTGGAATAAAATAACCGTTACCAATGACACATGGAAAACAAGAGAAAGCGGTTATACCTCTCCCGGCAAATGGGGACCGAATGATTTTCAAGGTGAAGATGTGGATGGCTCAAAACTATTACCCGATTTCACGACCCAGACACTAAACAGTGTTTCGTGGGATGATGCGGTCATTGCTCCTGTCCCATCACACACGGTATCTCCGCAGATGGTTGAAACAAATAAAATTCAGAAAGCTCTTCATCCAGTATCAATCAAACAATTAGATAATCAATCGTGGCTTATTGATATGGGAACATGTTTGACAGGATGGACAAAAATAGCGTTTCCAAAGCTCTCGGCACATCAAAAAATCACGATTGACTATGCCGATTATCTTGATAAGAACGGAAAGATGATTCAAGAAAAGAAATTCTGCGATACGTATACAGCTTCAGGAAAAGGGAACGAAACTTTTATCAACAAATTCAACTACCATGCATATCGCTATATCAAGCTGTACAACCTGAAGGAAGCGCCAAAAACTTCCGACATCACGGCATATCTGATTCATACAGGTTATGATGCCGATGCTTCTTCATTCAGTTGTTCCGACAAAGATTTAAATGCCATACACGACATGATCCATTACACCATCCGCTGTCTGACCCTTAGCGGCTACATGGTGGATTGTCCTCACATCGAACGTTTGGGTTATGGGGGTGATGGGAATGCTTCAACACTGACTGTTCAGACTATGTATAATCTTTCTCCTCTTTATTCCAACTGGATGCAAGCGTGGGGCGATTGTATTCATCCGGATGGAGGAATGCCTCATACTGCACCTTGTCCGTATAGTGCGGGCGGAGGTCCGTTCTGGTGCGGGTTCATTATCACAGCCTCCTGGCAAACCTACGTCAATTACGGCGACCCGCGCTTGTTGGAGCGCTACTATCCGACCATGCAACAATGGCTCGGTTATGTTAAAACATATACCCGCGACGGCTTACTTAAGCGCTGGCCGGATAACGATTACAGAAACTGGTATCTAGGAAATTGGGCTGCGCCAAAAGATTTAGGCGTTGATGTAACCGATAGTGCTTCTATCAATCTTGTAAACAATTGCTTTGTTAGTGTTTGCTATAATACGATGCAGAAAATTGCCGATGTGCTCGGAAAGCAAGACGACAAACGCATGTATCAAGAAAAGCAGGAAGCTCTGGATAAACTTATTCAAAACACTTTCTATGATAAAGAAAAGAAAAGTTACGGCACCGGTTCACAGATTGATTTAGCCTATCCGCTTTTAGCGGGTGTTACACCAAAAGAGCTTGTTCCGACCATCAAAGAGACACTGTTCAAGGAAACAGCCGGCCGCTTCAAAGGTCATATAGTAACCGGACTCGTCGGAATTCCTGTTCTCACCCAATGGGCCACACAAAATAATGAAGCGGAGTTTT
>Ga0183095_10212_pt1 | contig 87805 bp, 66 predicted proteins | sample BioMet4_FD_130346 | JGI IMG/M metagenome (GOLD analysis project Ga0183095, IMG submission 130346) | Microbial communities from bioreactor (seeded with sewage sludge) at LBNL, California, USA - Biofuel metagenome 4 (v2) (version 3) | ecosystem: Engineered > Bioreactor > Anaerobic > Unclassified ...
CAACTCTCCATCCTTTAGGAATCATCCCCAATTCACTATCTACAAATTCTCCATCCTGAAATGGTTCAAAATCAACAAACCAGGACTTAAAGATTGCTTGTGCCTGCTTCTCTAAATTATCATTTATAAGATTATTTAGTTTTATTTTATCATCTAACTTTGATAGAATATAAACTAGATAATCTTGTTGTTTCCGTTTCGGAAAACAAATCTTTAAGTTGCTATACGTTTGAGCATTAATATTTCCTCGCGTTCCACCTGTATCAAAAGATTTAACCCAATTAAAAAAATCTTTTGATTTCATATAGTATTTTATGTATTTGGGATTTATTAATGTTGGATCTATGCTGAATTTTATTAAGAAACCGGCATAGACTAATTCTCCATCCGAACCATCATAGAAGTAATTTCGCCCAGTACTATTTCCTGTTCTTGCAAAAACAATGTCATTCGGCTTTAATAAAAAATTATGAGCTTCGGGATTATCAACGGATTTTAAATTTGATTTATTTAAGGTGCCATCGTCATTAATATCAGTTATTCGTAAATAGGTGTATTTTTCTACTGAATATTCTACAGCAGGAGCGCCAATTCCATAATAACCTTTGTTATTTATTGATAATTCACCTAGCGTTTTAATTTTAAAATTTTCTTCCATAATCTTTAACTTATAAATTTTCGATGCGCAATCTTTACATTGCTTTGATTCACCATTGCATAGTGCATAGTAGTATCTATCTTTACATGCCCAAGTATTTTCTGTAACTGCTCTATTGGCATACCTTTGTCAATGGCCATTGTAGCAAGTGTTCTTCTAAACTTGTGAGGATGCACTTTTCCTATATTAATTTTCTTTCCTAATTTACGAAGTCTGATTTCTACTCCGCTAATACTGAGCCTATTATATGGCTTAGATAATGAGACGAATAGAGCTGGATTGTTGTCAGTTCTGCTATCTAAATATCGCTTAAGATGTATTTTTGTTCTGGCATTAAAATAGACCTCTCGTTCTTTATTTCCTTTACCAAAAACAACGCATTCTCGTTCATGGAAATCAATATCCAAACGGTTAATTTTTACAAGTTCGCCAACACGCATACCGGTAGAAGCTAATAAATCGATCATAGCTAAATCACGAATTTCGGAACAGCTATCACGGAGCATTTCAAGATTCTCATCGGATATTACTTCTTTAACCAATGTATTTGTTCTTACCTTATGAATACGGCGAACAGGGCTTTTTAATATATAATCTTCATCCTCAAGCCAAGAGAAAAAACTAGAAAAAATACGGCGAATATTGTCGATTGTAACCTTACTAGAATTTTTCTTATTTTGATAGGTAGCTAAATATAAGCGTAAATCGTTAGTAGTGATATCCTTTATATCTTTTTGTAGATCAATAAACAAACATTCAATTGTTGATTCGTAATATTTTAATGTATTTGCAGAACATCCTTCTACATGTTTAGAAGAAATGAACATTGAAAGCATTTTAGTATTTGCTTTATTTTGTTTTTCTGTATTTATTTCTTTCTCTAAAACCTCCATTGAGTGTAAACATTGTATTAATGTAATATTCAATTTAGCCATTTGCTCTATGTTTAGAGCTTCTGCCATAGCACTCTTAATCTCATTTATTAGCCTGTCTTTCATTATTTTATATATTACTTGTTATATTTATAATAAAAGATAATGCATACTTCTGAAAAATAGTGCAAAGTTAACTTTTTATATGATAAATGATAATTTAGCGGCCTAAATATCTTCAACAGATAGTTCGCCAGACATTAATTTTGGTAAGAGAGTGTCGCGAAGATTCTTCAATCCGATATTTTCTCTACAATTATTTTCTATTGTTTTTAATATAACATCAACTTTAGAATGAAAATCCGCAAAAACTTTAGTCGTAGGTATTATTAGTTTTGTATTTTTAATTAAATCTTGACTAATATTCTGTTGAGCTGAGCCGACGGCTAAATTAGAGAGCATTTTCCTGTAGTTTTGAAAAAATAGATAATTAAATGAATAAGGTAGTTTTTGGGATGGTAAGACAGCACATATCGCTTGATTACAAGTTGCTTCTTCAGTAATCAAACCAATTTGGCCTACAGTCGCACCATACATTGCAATAAGAACTGAATAAGAAGGTATTAGTTTTGCAGATGATCTTTTTAAACCGGTTTCATTAATCTTTTCTTCTGTATCAAATAGAATTGAATTATTTAGTTCTTTTGATTTAACCCAAAGTATCTTACCATTTTTATAATACTCTGATTTTGATCTATTTGGAGTACCTCCAGAAGTTGTTTCGGCTATATCCCCAACACATCCAACTCTCCATCCTTTAGGAATCATCCCCAATTCACTATCTACAAATTCTCCATCCTGAAATGGTTCAAAATCAACAAACCAGGACTTAAAGATTGCTTGTGCCTGCTTCTCTAAATTATCATTTATTTGATAACAATAGATTTTAGACAATAAATGCAGTTTTTTCATCATTTTTTTTATAAATTTCTAGTATTTTGTTAAGTACTAGTCAGTTTTATTATATAAATTTGTCTCAAAATAGAAAAAATGGGAGAAAGCCAAATAAAGCTAACTGTAAATAATTTCCGTGCAATAGAAAGTGCTGAAATCGAATTAGATGGCATTACCGTTGTCTCGGGCGAAAATGGTTGTGGAAAGAGTACTCTTTCTAAACTCTTATATTATGCCTTTAAGTCAGCAATAGAGTATGATAAACTGGTTTATTGGGAATTGTTTGCTTCATTAGACAAAATTGCGTCAAAGCTTGATGGAGCATTGCTAGATCTTTATGCAAATTTGGATACTAAAATTAGAATGTTGCTACCTATTAGGCCTCAACAGCTTAATTCTATAGAAGATTGTTATTCTACAGAAGAATTTATAGTAACTTATATCGATTATCTAAAAATTATATATCCCCATTTGGTGTCGGATCAGGCCAAAGCGTATATTAACTCAATACAATATTTTATTGTTTCTTTGCTTGATGATAAAGGTGATAAAATAGAAGAGTTACAAAAAAAATCTTGGAAAGATCTTTTAGATGAATTGGTTGCTAAAGTACATTCTGATATTGATATTGCAAAAAATAAAGTTCAGAAAAGAGAATTAAAATTATTTGATTCTATTTTAATTCGTGTTTTTAACGATCGTGCAATAGGACAGAAATTCAATTTGTATGAACGTGGAGCTAATATCATCAATAGAGAGATAGATCGATTAATGAATGTTAGAGCTGTAGAAAAAGTATTATATATTGATACTCCGATGGCAGTAGGATTATCAAATCCGGAACTGCCATATTGGAAGAATCTGGATAAAACACTTAAAATGCTTGATTATTCTTCTGCTAAAGAAACGTCAATTGAGAAGATTTTAAGTGATGAAATATTAAATGGACATGTTTCATATGAAGAGGGTGTTCTTGATCGTTTCACTTACAAACGTGCTGATGGTTTAGAAATAAATCTTTTAGAATGTGCCACCGGGGCGAAGTCTTTTGCTGCAATTCAACTACTATTGAAAAATGGTTTCTTCAACGACAAAACGCTAATGATGATTGATGAGCCGGAAGCACATTTGCATCCGCAATGGATTGTGGAATTTGCACGGATGATTGTTTTACTCAATAAAGAGCTGGGCGTGAAGTTTTTTATTGCCAGTCACAGCCCTGATATGATTAGTGCTATTAAGTACATTTCAGAGAAAGAGGGAGTGACTCCAAATCTGAACTTTTATCTGGCTGAGAAAAAGAATTCTACCGACTATACTTACTCGTATAGAGCTTTGGGCACTAATATAGACGATATCTATGCTTCATTTAATATCGCTTTTGATAAAATAGATTTATACGGAACGGTGGATGATGAAGTATTGTAAAGAAACGACTGAGCAGCATCCGCTTAGTATAAAATATCCTGCTTGTTTGGAGCAACTGAAGGGTTGCATTGTAAAGGAAGGGGGAAGTGGTGTATTGTTTTCTGATGATGATATTTGTCTTAATCTTGATGAGGTTGAAAAATTAGTGTCAACAGGAAACAGAGAAGCTACAATGGATGTGGCAATAGGATTATCGGAAGAGAAAAGAAACAGGCAAATGCTATTAGTGGAATTTCGGTTCCGGTATGATAAGCCTTCTAATATTGGGAAAAAAGAAATAGAAGATAAAATAAATCACTCTAAACAACTCTTGCTTGGTGGGGTGACTATTAATAAGGATTATGTATTTGTGTTTTCTCCTAAAAAGGTGAACGAGGCCCGATCTCATTTTAGACGATTGTTTAGTGGGAAGAGAGTTTCGGCTTTGGTAATGGAGGAGAAAGAGCTTCACAATACATATTTCTGATTTTCTTTAAGTTTTTAATACTATGTCATACACAGAAACAGATTTTGAAAATGCGATAATAGAGTTAATGCAAGACCAATTGCATTACGCATATTACTATGGTCCTGATGTGGAACGCGATTATCACAATCCACTGTTTGAAGAACAATTGGTTGATGCATTGCCTGATGTGAACCCTAATACACCGCAAGCTGCTATTGATGAAGCTATTCATAAGATAAAGAACATTGAAACAGGTAGCCTGGTGCAGAGAAATGCTGTATTTATGGATTATCTTCAGAATGGGGTAGAGGTTTCTTACTTCAACGGGCATGAACAACGGAATGCTTTGGTGAAGCTGATTGACTATGACCAAATAAAGAATAATAGTTTCTGTGTGGCTAATCAGTGGACGTTTATTGAAAACTCTGAAAAGAGGGCCGACTTGGTTGTCTTTGTAAATGGACTTCCACTTATAGTGGTTGAACTGAAATCTCCATCAAGAGAAGAAACAAATGTTACAGAGGCATACAACCAACTGCGTAACTACATGAAGGAGATTCCTTCGCTATTTGTATATAATGCTTTTTGTGTGATAAGCGACCAAATGGTTACTAAGGCTGGTACTATCACTTCGGGTGAAGATCGCTATATGGAGTGGAAGACTAAGGATGGCTCTTATGAGAATACGAAATTTGCCATGTTCGACGAGTTGTTTGAAGGAATGCTGGAAAAGACTCGTCTTTTGGATATTATACGCAACTTTATTTGTTTCTCCGATGATAAGGATAGCACGGAAAAGATAAAGATACTTGCCGGATATCATCAGTATTATGCGGTAAATAAGGCTGTAACTTCTACCTCAGAGGCTACGCTTACGGATGGAAAAGGCGGCGTGTTTTGGCATACGCAAGGAAGTGGAAAGTCTCTTTCAATGGTTTTCTTTGCACATCTGTTGAAACAAAGTTTAGATAGTCCTACAATAGTAGTGATAACCGACCGTAATGATCTAGATGATCAACTGTTCGACCAGTTTGCCTCGTGTAAGGACTTTCTTCGTCAAACTCCGGTACAGGCTGATAGCAGAGTTGATTTGAAAAATATGCTCTCGGGCATTCAGGTAAACGGCATCTTCTTTACCACTATGCAGAAGTTTGAAGAATTGGCGGAACCGCTTTCAGAACGCCGCAATATTATTGTGATGGCGGATGAAGCGCACCGCGGGCAATACGGTTTTGAAGAAAAGGTTGATCCGAAAACGGGAAAGGTTTCTATTGGTACGGCTCGCATAATCCGTGATAACTTACCCAATGCTACATTTGTGGGTTTTACGGGAACGCCAATTTCTCTGAAAGACCGCAGCACTCGTGAGGTGTTTGGTGATTATATCGACATTTATGATATGACGCAGGCGGTGAAAGATGGAGCTACTCGTCCAGTATATTACGAAAGCAGGGTGATAAATGTAAAGCTGAACCAGGAGATGTTAATGCTTCTCGATGATGAATATGACCGTGTGGCAGCAACTGCTGAACCGTATGCTGTACAGAAATCGAAGCAAGAGTTGGGAAGAATGGAAAGTATTCTTGGTGCTCCGGAAACCATTCAGACTTTATGTGAAGATATCATTAAGCATTACGAGGAGAACCGTGAATATCTGCTTACCGGTAAGGCTATGATTGTAGCTTATTCGCGGCCTATAGCTATGAGTATCTATGAAAAGATTCTGGAGCTGCGTCCGCAATGGCAGGAAAAGGTGGCTGTGGTGATGACGGGTGGTAATAAAGATCCTGAGGAATGGCACGACGTTGTTGGTAACAAAACGAAAAGAAAGGAACTTGGCAAGAGATTTAAAGACAATGAAGACCCACTGAAAATAGCCATTGTAGTAGATATGTGGCTTACCGGTTTTGATGTTCCGTCTCTTGCTACTATGTATATTTACAAACCTATGATGGGACATAACCTGATGCAGGCTATTGCAAGGGTAAATCGTGTGTTTAAAGACAAAGAAGGTGGCTTGGTTGTGGATTATGTGGGCATTGCCAGTGCATTAAAACAGGCAATGAAGGATTATACCAAGCGAGATCAGAGTAACTATGGTGATCAGGATATTCTGAAAACAGCTTTGCCTAAATTCCTCGAAAAGCTAAGTATTTGTCAGGACATGTTTCATGGTTACGATTATTCTCAATTCATGGATGGCACTGATTTGCAACGTGCAAAATTAATAAGCGGAGGAGTGAACTTTATCTCTGCCCCTGAAAAAGAGGAGATCAAACAGCTTTTCATCAAAGAAGCTCTTTTGCTGCATCAGGCATTAACTCTTTGTCGCAGCTCACTCAATGTTAATCAACGTTTCGAAGCTGCTTACTTTGAAGCAGTTCGTACCATGGTAACCCGTGTGGTTGAGAAAGGAAATATCTCACTTAAAGAAATTAATGCTCAGATTAATGAGTTGTTGAAACAGAGTATCAAGAGTGAAGGGGTAATCAACTTGTTCTCGGATGTAAATGAGGAATTTTCTTTGTTTGACCCTGCATTTTTGGAAGACATAGCAAAGATGAAGGAACGAAATCTGGCTGTAGAGTTATTAAAGAAACTAATTGCAGAACAGATTTCTATTTATAAGCATACTAATCTGGTGAAGTCGGAGAAGTTCTCGGAAATGCTTGCCCGGTCTATGAATAACTATCTGAAGGGTATGCTTACGAATGAAGAGGTAATAGAGCTGTTGCTCAAAATGGCTCACGAAATAAAGGATGGATACCACGAAGGAGAGAAGCTGGGCTTAAATGTTGAGGAAAAGGCTTTCTATGATGCTTTAACAAAGCCTGAAGCTGTGAAGGATTTCTATAGCAATGATCAACTTGTTGGACTAACAAAGGAACTAACAGAAGCGCTACGTAAAAATAAAACAATAGACTGGCAAAAAAAGGAAACAGCCAGGGCAGGTATGCGTAGAATAGTAAAGCGCTTATTAAAGAAATACGGCTATCCTCCAGAAGGCATGGAAGATGCTGTAACTACAGTAATTGGACAATGTGAAATGTGGACTGATAATTTGTAATAGAATCAAAGTATTAATATTTGTTAATAGAATCCTAATATTAATATGTATAGGTTCTTTAACTAGATAATATTCATATATTTGCACACTTTAAATCAGGTAAAAAAGATTTCCATAATTAAGCTATGAGCAAAAGTAAAGCACAGCATTATTCATTAAATATAAGTGAGTTTCCTATTGTATGTGAAAAATTTGTAAAAGATTTGGGCGAAGGATATTCTCATACATATAATTATAATAGCAATAGCAATCCGAAGACTATTACTATTACAATAACAAAAAATGGAATTTCTTCGATACTGATTTGCTATATAAAAGAAGAACAAGTATCATTTAATCCTCAAGGAAAGAATGCTGAAATTGCAGAACAATGTAGAGACAAACTTATAAACGATACTAAAAGAAATGCTATAGATAAAAAAGTATTTACCGTTAAAAAAGTTAGTGAGGATGATTTTTTGGTCGTAATTGAGTATCTGTCGGAGAACTTCAAAAAAACTGAAGAGAAAACTAATGAACATGAGAAATATTCTTTTTTATTTAAAAATGAACTTGACGCCCATATAATTGTTCATTATTATAATAATGGCACTTTAATGGTTCAAGGCAAGGCGACTTCGCTGCTTATGGAAGCGGTTAATACTTGCTGTGAATTATTATCACCGGATACAATAAAAGAAGGCCAAATTACTTTCTTTGAGCTAACAGGTGAAAAGGCTCATGCTGTAGATGAAAGTTTGAAAAATTATATCCCTGATGGATATGATAAAATAGAAGGTAAAATAGAAAATGTGATGTATCCTTCATTGGTTTTGTTGAATAATCCATTTGAATTGCCGGATTATAGCTGTTATGCTTTTCCTGTACTTCGTGGTATTGAAGGCATTTTAAAGAAAAAAATATATGAAGAAGTTGGCTCATTTACTAATTTTGGCGATTTCTTTATAAAGGATGGCGATAAATGGATTTTGAAAGAGAGTTGCATTATCTTTAGTAATGATGAGGTGAAACACGCTGCACTTAATTTATATAGTTTTTATTATAAAAACAGACATACAACTTTTCACATGGATCAAACTACTGAAACAAGTAGAATTTTAGATTATAGCACAGCTTGCGATGTTGTAAAAGAAGGATTAGGATTAATAAGCAGATTATGTAAATGTTGGTAATTTATGGAAACCAAGAAATATAAATTGATTGAATTATCACAAGATAAGATTTTAGTTATTTCTCAAACATGGGAAAGACCTGAGGTTTATTGGGATGATTTAATTCAGGATCTAAAACCTTTACAAAAGGTTGATGCTGAAATGTATTTTGATTTTCTGTTAAAAAATGGTCCTAGAGATAGATTTTATAAGGCTCAGTTGAAAGATGGGCAAGTGTTATTTGCTTCATTTAAGCGCATTAGCTTAGAAGAGTCTTTAATAAAGATCTCAAATGAGTTTTTTGCTAGACATTGGAATTTGGTTGAAAATAGTTTATTGACTAAAATCCAGAAATTTGCTTTTAAACGTCAGATTACATCTAATCTGGAATATGTTTAGAGGCTATTACAATAAACAATTATCTTTGTACTATAATAGTGCCCGTATCAGCTTTGTCTTGATATACTGCACTTTAAAACGGATAATGAAACCTTCCCTTTGTCGGAAGGTTTCGTCGTTTTTATACCTTTGATGAAATGAAGACACAATCCGAATGACTGTTATAAAATACAGTATATGTTGATGATAATGAGTATAATACAATTGGGCAACAAGCTGTTGCCCAATTAGAAACTTCAAAAATTTTATGATAATGAATAGAGATTAAATCCATAACTAATACGAATAAAAACATAACCTTATTATGAAAAAGACTGATATCTATGAAATTGCCATTAAGATTTTAGGAATTTACTTTCTTGTGACTATTATCCAACTCCTTGTAGGAAGTCTAGCATACCTTTCTGCTATGATTTTTAATAAAAGCTTCAGCTCGGATGAAATGTTATTTGGAGGAGTTTCTTTCTTTGTATTTATCGTTATGATTCTACTCGATCTCTGTTTTATTCTCAAGACGCATGTTATTGTAAAACTGATATGCAAATCGGCCGATTTTGAACAAGACGTTCCATTTACGGTAAGCAGGAAGTCGGTTTATGAAATTGCACTGGTACTGATGGGATTGATTATTATAGTATGGGCTTTCCCGGATTTTATCTATAAAATATGGAACTATGTTCAAAGTTTGCAGATGAGCACAGAAAACAAAGGTTCTTTGATATCCTCAGGTATAAAAATTGTTGTTGGACTGATTGCCGTAGTTTATTCAACTGCCATCGCAAACTTTCTTGCTAAGAAGAAAGCTAACGTATAAAAGCAAGCTTACCCCCTAAGTCACCCCTGTAGTTACCCCCCGTAGTTGAAAGGCTGTTGTGAGTACTAGGGTTTAGCTTTTTTAGTGAGTGGGATTATAACGGGTAATAGGTTCTGTTTTTTGGCTCTGACTATCATACTAATATTTAACATGTAAATTATGTACGAAGAAGATTACTTTATGAAATTGATTCAGGAGTTTTTTCAGGCATTGGATAAAGCCATTCATGGGAAGAAAAGCCTGGATAATCCATCTGACCAGGAGAATTGTCTCAGCGATTTGTATGGTTCTTATTTTCAGGCGGATTCTGCTTTCTTCTATGGATATGATGTGATGACGATATTGGGCTTTCTGAGGGAAAGATGTGAAGAGCAGGACTTACCTATGATGATAGAAATGATTTCGGAACTGTTCTATCAGGATGCTCTGCTGAAAACGGATGATGCGCTGAAAAATAATCTGCTTGAGAAAGCGTTGTTCTTTTTAAGTTATCTCGACGAGCAGAGTGATACTTACTCTGTAGAGAGGAAGAATAAAATCGCTCTTATCAAAAGGATGCTTGGGAAAGAATAATTCACTTTGTTATTTTTATGGAAGTATCATCAACTTGATGGTTTATTGGCTCTTGGGAAAGAATAATTCTCTTTGTTTCTTACAGGGAATTATGATCAACTTGGTGGTTTATTAGCTCTAGGGAAAGAATAATTGTGCCGGTTCTTTTTGATGCATCTGTCCGGATGTCTCTTTTTTACTATTTTGGTAGCAGGCTCAAATGTATCTTTGCACTGAAATGTATTTCTGCAAAACATGGAAAAATTCAATGTTATAAATCCTTCTCTTCTCCTGGCACCCTTTGTGAAGTACTACTGGGCGCTGGAAACGGAGGGCGATTCGGTGGTGACGGAGCGTACTATCTCTACCGGGTGCATGAGTCTTGTGTTTCACAGGGGAAGTCGGCTGTTTTCATCGTTCGAGAATGACTTGCAACCTCAGTCGTTTATCAGCGGACAGACTAAATTTTATACTGATGTTACTTCTACCGGAAAGATAAACATGATAGTGGTTGTTTTCCAACCTTATGCTGTAAAAGCCTTTTTCCCAATGTCTATGTACGAGTTTCATGAAAAGAATATAGCTGTAGACGACATTGGAGATCCGGCGCTGAATGATTTGAAAAAGCGGGTGCTGGACACGGTGGATGATAATCAGTGCATCTGCATGATTGAGAGCTATCTTCTGAATCGTCTGCATTCTTTTGATGAATATAACATAAAGCGGATTGATACTGTTGTAAAAGGTATCAACGAGCAACCTATGATAAATGTTACGGATTTGTCGCAGATTGCTTGTTTGAGCGACAAACAATTAAACAGGGTCTTTGCTGAATATGTTGGTTCGATGCCGAAAGAGTTTATTCGCATTGTTCGTCTGCAGCGGGCTTTGTATCTACTTCAAAAATCTGCTACTGAGAATTTTACCCAATTGGCGTATGAATGTGGATTCTATGATCAGGCGCATCTTATTAAGGAGTTTAAAGCTTTCTCGGGATATACGCCAAAGGAATATCTGCTTGTCTGTGATCCTTATTCAGATTATTTCTCTGATTCCTTATAATGTCTTTTATTTACAATTTTACGATGATAATTCGCTCTATTTTTGCAGAGTCAATTAATAACAAACAAAATTAGAGATTATGAAAAAGTTACTTGTGTTTTTCGAGATTCCTGCAGCAGACTTTGGCAGAGCCGTGAAATTTTATGAAACTATCCTCGATGTGAAGACTTCTGTTTACGATTGTGAGAATGAGAAGATGGCTTGTTTTCCAGAGGAAGAGGGGTTATGCCCAGGTGCTATTTCTTATGCACCTGGTTTTCTTCCTTCTGAAAATGGCGTACTGGTAAGCCTTAATTGTGAGGATATGGAGGCTACTCACGTTCTAATTGTGGCCAACGGAGGAAAGATTGTTATTCCTAAAACTAAAATAGAGGCGGAGGGAAGGGGTTTCTTCTCTACTTTTATAGATAGTGAAGGAAATACCATCGGCTTGTATTCGGATAAGTAGGGGCTTGTAATTTAAAATTAGGCTGTGTTGGCAAAGTGATTCATTAGTTTGCCAACACAGCTTTTTTGTGCTCCTAATCAAAGTGTGATGTGTATTCTTTGTACTGTATTTATCTGAGATGGAATTTATATCGGTAAAAGTTTTGTTAATAAATATTTCGTTGTTATATTTACAAAATAAAACCTTTCTTGTAAATAAAATAACGAATCATTTAAATTGATTATTATGAAAAAAACATTATGCTTTATGTTCTTATCTATGTTTCTTTTAGCTGGATGTGCTGCAAAAGATACAAATGGAGCGTCTAATGAAATTACCACTCTAAGCCGGCTTGATGAAGCATCGACTAGCAAGCATGATGTGCCACCTCTAAAATCGGGCGATAAGGAAATTAATATTGATCGAAAATTAATTAAGAATGGCAGTATTAAATTCCAGACTAATGATATAAAAAAGACTGATGTTTTTATTAAAAGTGCAGTTAAGAAGTTTGATGCATATATTTCGAATGACGAGGACTATAGCAATGAGTCTAATAAAGGGTGTGACTTAACAATCCGTGTACCGGCTGCTAAATACGATAGCTTGATGACTTATATCATAAACAATGCAGATATCAAGAGCCTGGATAGTAAATCGACCAATATTGAAGATGTTACTGCAGACTATATTGATAATCAGACTCGCTTGAAAATAAAAAAGGCATCTGAAGCAAAGCTGATTGTATTGCTAAATAAAGCCAAGGATTTGAAGGATCTTCTTGCCGTACAAAAACAGCTGACCGACTTGCAAGCTGATATTGAGTCTATTGAAGGACGTATGAAATATCTGAATGATCAGGTTAATTATAGCACGCTCACTGTTTCCTTCTATAAAAACGCAGTAAAATCGAATACTTTCGTTGGAGACTTTTGGGATGCGCTTAAGAATGGATGGCAGGTATTTCTTCAGGTTGTCACATTTATTGCTAATCTGTGGGTAATCATTCTTGTATCAGTATTCCTTGTTCTGGGCTTTAAATCTTATAGAAGACGTAAGAAGAACGCTAAGAACAATTGAGTAAGCTGAGGAATGTGCATTGAACGGTATTTGCGAGTATACTGATATGTCTGACGAGGAAACGCACCCAATGTGCATGAGTGTTTATGGCTATATGATATCTTGGGGAATTGCGTACTTTCTTCATTTTATAACGTTTTTAAGTGGATTATTCCAGAAAAGTAATATCTACTTCATGTAAAGTGGTATCAAATAGATGGGGTTGTGAACCAAACCGAGAGCCCTACAACAATGCTATTGCTGTAGGGCTCTCGATTTAGTTTAATATCTCAGGACAAAGTGGGCAGTTATGATTTTCTGATTTCAATTAATTCAGTACGAGATTGCAAGTTGCCATTCTTATCATAAGACTCTGACTTAACAACTCCTATTCCTTTGGCATACCATTCTGCACTTTTAACTTTCATCTTGAATCCAAAGCCGGAAGTGTTTACGTCACTTGTAAATTTGTAACAATTGAATGTACCGCCTGTTACCGTAACATCTTCAATGGATTCTACTTTTCGGTTGGTAACCTCGGCAGACATTTTCATGGTTATTATTCCCATTTTCATCGCCATCACAATGTTTGCATCGGGGAGTGTATTGCCCGGGGAGGGGTTTGAAGGTATCTCCATGTTGTTTCCGGTTACCTCTACTTCGGCAGGAATTGCTCCGTCTTTCTGAAACGCTGCTTTATTGATGAACTTACTCATGTCGAAATAGAGCTTATCGCCAATCTTGTGAACGGTAATTTCATCTTTGAATATGAGCTTGTCTTTGGAGTCCATTGATTCGCACAGATAGGTGATATCCATGTTATCGCCATTTGTTTTTAAATGGGTGATGGTGTATTTCATTGTATTGGTTTGCTTATTCTTCTTGTCGAAGGTTTTGTATACCAATACTGTTCCTTCCTTTGACGGGAAGAATATTTCCTCGCTCTTACAAACCATTGCAAAAAGGATCATTGCTGTGAATAGGAATAATGCTTTCATATTTTGATGTATTAATTGATTTACTTCTTTTCCTGCTCTGAATTGGGGCTCTTCTCTTTATCTTTCTTTTCTGGTCTATCAGTTGTTCTTGATTCTCTTACTGGTTTAGTATCCTGCCTTGGACTTACGTCCTTATTTCGCTGGGGCTGTGTTCTGTTTTCACGATTTACAGGAGGAATCGTTCTTTTTGTTGGTTTAGTACTCTCTGGCAGAGTTATCTCCCTACGCTGTACAGGCTGATCGGGTTGAACATTCTGCTTTTGCGGTGTTGTAACGTCCGTTTTCCTTTCCGGTATGCTTTTATCGGGTGTAGTTGTTCTGGGAATGCGGACAGGCTGATTCACATCTTGCTGGCGAACGGGCGGCACATTAATATCCCTTGGCACGTCTCTCTTCTCCGGCTGGGTGGTAGGCCTTTCTATCGGTGTTACGTTCTGATTCCTTTTTGGAACATCTCTTCCCGGGGTGCGTATAAAATCGTCTTTCCTGATAACACGTTGTGGCGTAGATTGACGCGGGGTAGTGTTCCTGTCAATCTGAGGACGGTAGATGCGTAAATCCCTGTTCTGTATCTCTTGTCCGGGCCTATTAGTCTCTCTGATATTATACTGATTGATTTTGCCTCCCGATGCTCTTTGAACAGACTTTCTATCGGGCCCGTATAGATAGGTTGAATGTCGTTTGTTGTCAATGTAGGTACGGTCAATGACTCGGCAATTTCTGTAAATCCGTTCGTGATCTGTACGGTTGATGTAATAACGATGTATGTCTCTTCTTCCAAAATCGCGGTCTCTCACAAAGCACCAATGATCGTGATAGCTGTCATATCTTCCATCAAAGAAGAAGTTTATGCTCATGCCCGGAGCAATAGGTGACCAGCCGTAATAGCCATCCGCCTGAAGCCAGTTGACCCATGCCGGTCCCCATTCATAGCCTGGCACCCAGAACCATCCTAATGCATCATTAAATCCCCACCGTCCGTAATGGAATGGTGCCCATCCCCAGCTGTAACTTGATACCCAGGCCCAGCCATACGTTGTGTTTATCCAATATCCGTTGGTTGAATATGGAGCGAAGCCTGCTGTTGTATAGGGAATCCATACATAGCCGTAGTTGTCATAATCAACCCATTGGCCGTAAGGGCTCAACTGATCATAGAAAACCTGAAAACTAACATTTGCTTGCTGATCTAATGCACTACCTGAATATGTTGCACATGATGTAGTCAACAAAAATATTAGAGTGATGATTTGAATGTTTGCTTTCATAGATAGTTGTATTTTAAAAAAGTTAGTCTCTTTTTTAATAACAAAGTAAGAGGAGTAAAGGTTTTATCTTTAACCAGATGATTATCTGCGCTTAAGAGCGATGATAGGTTAAAAAAACTCTTCAGCAAAGGACTGTTCCTTTAGCTGAAGAGCTTATCATGTATATACTATAACAATTAAATTCATCGTGGATAGAAACGCATTTGCTCAAATTCAAAGTCTTTGTTCTTACGCAATTTGTCTATAAGTTGCTTTAACTCGCTTTCTTCCCATTTCTTTTGGAACATTTCGTCATGGAGTAGCAATACCACATTGTTTGGCGTGAAGGTTGAATTGTCTTCTGCTCTACGGCATATCTCGTTGTACATTTCATCAACGGTTTGTACCGGGCTGCCGGTAGCGGCATTATGTTCCCATTCAAGGTCCCAGCCTACAACTTTATATCCTGATTGTGCCAGTTTATCAGCTGCCTTTGATCCGCTTTCTACATCATCCTTCTTACGGTTATCAATGCGCCACATGTTTCTTCCCGGAAGGCGGACTATCTTGTTCGGCAACTTAAGCAGTTGATTGTTTTTCTGAATATCAGCTACCACATTATCAGGATTACTGTAAAACAAATCGTAGTGATTGTTTGCATGAGAGAAGCTGTGATTATACTCATCTATATAAGGATTCTCTTCGTAGTATTTGAAGTAGTTATCCATTCTTCTGCTTTTCATAACGTGTTCGCCAACCAGGAAGACGCTTGTTTTGATCTTTTCGGCCAGTACAACACTATCAATATATTCACTACCGTTTAGCGGACCATCATCAAAGGTTAGGTAGATGTACTTTTTACCGGTGGTGCTTTTAGCCATATTCTGTTTGACTGAAAAGGCTTTATTAGGAGTTTTCCCGCTCACATGGGCAAGTGAGGTTAATAGACTAAATGTGCATAAAAGCAAAATGAATCTGGAATAGCGGGATGTGTGGTTCATAATAGTTATGTGTTTATTTGTTTTACTAATATGAAGTAAAAGTATGAATAAAATAAATTCATTGGAATGAAGAACTAAATATTTCTTCTTATGATTAACTATTTTTTATTAAACTTCGTGATATGTAGAATAACAAAGAAAGCTAAATAATGGTTCTGTTTTGATGAGATGGTTATCTGCATTTTGATTAGGAGAGTGACTATAAAAACAAAGGCTGAACCCGTTGTGTGAGTTCAGCCTTTACTTTTATAATTCGGTGAAATGTTTTATTTCAACCATTTATCCAGCCATGCAGCAAAGGTTCTTTGCCAAAGAATACCATTCTGAGGTTGAAGCACCCAGTGGTTTTCGTCTGGATAGATAAGCAATTGGGCTGGAATACCTCTTAGCTTAGCTGCATTGAAAGCAGACATACCCTGTGAAGCAAGGATTCTGTAATCCTTTTCTCCATGGATGCAGAGGATAGGAGTATCCCACTTGTCTACAAACTTATGAGGTGAGTTGGCAAAGGTGCGCTGTGCTGTGGCATTATCTTTTTCCCAGTAGGCACCACCCATATCCCAGTTGGCAAACCACATTTCTTCTGTTTCCAGATATTGCTGTTCCATGTTAAAGATACCGTCGTGAGCAATAAACGCTTTGAAACGTTTGTTGTGATGTCCGGCAAGCCAGTAAACAGAGAAGCCTCCGAAGCTGGCACCTACACATCCCAGCTTGTCAGCATTAACATAAGGTTCTTTAGCCATCTCGTCGATAGCTGAAAGGTAATCTTTCATGCACTGGCCACCGTAGTCTCCACTGATCTCTTCGTTCCATTCCTTGCCGAAGCCAGGTAAGCCACGACGGTTAGGAGCTACAATGATATAGTCATTCGTTGCCATCATCTGGAAATTCCAGCGATAAGACCAGAACTGGCTTACCGGATCCTGTGGTCCGCCTTCACAATAAAGAAGGGTAGGATATTTCTTATTAGGATCGAACTTAGGAGGATAGATAATCCATGTAAGCATATCCTTACCGTCGGTTGTTTTAATCCAGCGTTCTTCTACTTTTGCCATCTCTACCTGATCGTAGATATGTTTGTTTTCAAAAGTCAGCTGTTTAGCTTCACCTTTAGGAGAGACAACATAGATTTCATCTGCCATACTCATTGAGTGACGGGTAGCCAGTATTTGCTTGCCCATCAACTTTATTGTAGCATAGTCGTGAACACCTTCCGTTAGCTTTTGCAGCTTTTTGCCTTCGCGATCAACATTATATATTTGACAAGTGGCATGCCATACGCCTGTGAAATAAAGGCTCTTGCTATCGCCATTCCAGATAAAACCTGATACACTGGAATCGAATGCCTTGCTTACGAACTTCTTTTCTCCGGTTGCCAGATTCATTACGAACAAACGGTTCTGATCGCTTTCATATCCATCGTGCTCCATACTTTGCCAAGCGATATACTTACCGTCGGGAGAATATTGGGGATTGGTATCATAACCCATCATTCCTTCGGTGATATTCTTTGTTTGCTTTGAAGCCAGATTATAAACATAGATATCTGAATTGGTAGAAAACGCATATTCTTTACCAGTCTTTTTACGGGAAGTATATGCAATATTTTCACCTTTAGCATCCCATGCCAGTTGCTCAATGCCACCAAAAGGTTTCATTGGCGATTCGTATGGTTCGCCAGCCATGATATCTGTAATGTTTGCAAGAGCAGAACCATCAAAATCGGCCACAAAAGGGTGGGGGACAGTAGTTACCCATTCGTCCCAATGTTTGTACATCAGATCCTCTACAACCAATCCGCTGGCCTTGGGAAGGTCGGGATACTTGTCTGCAGTGTATTTACCATACTTTACCTGCGAGATGAACAACACCTTCTTACCATCTGGTGAGAAAGAGAATCCCTCAATGTCTTTGTCGAACCTGGAAAGCTGTTTGCGATCACTGCCATCGGCATTCATCTCCCACAACTGATTACTGCCACTCTCTGAGCAAAGAAAAGCAATCTTGCTACCTCCTTTAATCCATATAGCTTCGTTCTCGCTATATGGTGTGTGTGTAATCTGCTGGTTACCGGTTCCGTCTGCGTTCATTACAAAGACTTCCCTGTTACTTTTGTTCTGTGGTACACTGTAGTAAGCAACCGTGTAGACAATTTTCTTTCCGTCTGGTGATACATTAAACCCGCCGATTCTTCCCATTGCCCAAAGAGCTTCAGGAGTCATTCGTCCGCCTTTGATTACTATATCGGACTTTCCGATAAGCGGCTCGCTCTTGTCTCCTGCAGCTTCTGCCGTAAGTGTTCCGGCAAGCATAAGTGCTGCTGACATCATTACTAATTTTGATTTTTTCATATAATTAAAATGAATTATTTATTCGTTATGCGAAATTAATCATTCCGTATTAATTAACTATTCTTTCGGGTAATCTTTTTCACGAGCTGCGCAACTCGATGGTAACGAGCTGCGCAACTCGTCATTGCGACCTGCGCAGCTCGTGAGAAGAACTTAACCGTACATTTGAAAGGTACACATTGAATAACAAAAAAGGCGAAGATTTTATAAATCTCCGCCTTTTACTATATTGATTCATTTATGAATTATTTAGCTCCGCGCTTAGCTCTTAAACGATCACGTTCCTTAGCCATACGTTCTTGTTCTTCCTGCATCTTAGCCATTTTGGCCATCAATCCGGTTTTCTTCTTTGCTTTACCGCTATCCTTAAAGGCTTCAAGTTTAGCAAGTATCTTATCATCATTAACAAATTTCTTAAGAGCAATCATTGTGAAAATGCTAATCAGTGTTGATACTAAATAGTAATAGTTCAATCCGGCTGCATAGTCATTCAAAATGAAGATGAACATTACTGGCATTACATACATCATAGCTTTCATACCCGGCATCTGTTGTTGACCGGTATCCTGCTGAGCCATGGTATATTTAGTATTCAGGATATTTGCCAATGACATCAACAAACAGAATAGACTGATGTGATTGCCAATAAATGGAAGATGTTGGTTCCATTGTATGAATGCATCAAATGTTGAAAGGTCGCTTGCCCAAAGGAAACTTTGCTGACGCAGTTCAATAGCACTTGGCACAAACATGAAGAGGGCAATTACAATAGGCATTTGCAGTAACATTGGCAAACAGCCGCTCATAGGGCTAACACCGTATTTACTATATAGTGCCATCGTCTCCTGTTGTTTTTTCATAGCATCTTCCTTCTTCGGATACTTTTGACCAATCAGATCAATCTGTGGTTTCAGAACTCTCATTCGTGCAGATGACATGTATGATTTATAAGTGAAGTAGAAAATAACTATTTTCACAATAATAGTCATAAACAAGAGAACCATTCCCATGCTTAATCCAAGGCTTGAAAGCCAAGCGAAAAGATTAACCGTAAACACTTTATTAATCCAGCGAAGGAAAGACCATCCCAGTGGAACTAGCTGATCAAGCTCCAGTTTGTTGATTTCATCTTTACCTGCATCGAAGGCTTTTAGAGTTTTGTAATGGTTAGGACCAAAGTAGAAATGCATATTGGTTGGCTGAGCTCCTTTTGAATCAAAGGATACGCTCATATCTGCAGAATAATCTTTCAGATATCCACTACCTTCTTGCTCCAGCTTTGAACTCAAAACATTTTTATCGAAGTTCTTATCTGCAATAAATACAGAAGAGAAATACTGAGTTTTGTAACCAATCCATTTCAGTCTGCCTGTTACAGAAGTATTGCTCTCCTTGCTTTCAGAAAGATGATCAGTATTAGCGCCATCGTACTTATACATTAAATAAGCATAACGGTTTTCATATTTAAATCCTTTTTCTGCCTGGCGTAATTTCTGTTTCCATTCAATATCCATGTAATTAATACTAGGAGAAAGCTTATCAGCCATACCGGTTGCTTTAACGCTAAAGTCAACCATATAGTTTCCTTTATGCATAGTATAAATAAAGTCGATATAGCTTTTATCGTCAACAGCCAGACGCATTGTCAAAGATGAATCAGTCTTGTTTACAACCTGGTAGTAATAATCCTTAGTCTCGATTTTCTCTTTCTTATTGTAGAAGAAGAAATTCATACTCACATCATCTTTGTCGAAAAGAACCAAAGGTTTCTTATCTTGTCCGTTGTATTTTTTCAACAAAGCCGAATAAACTCGTCCACCTTTATTAGAGAAAGTGAGTTTTACTAAATCATTTTCAAGGGTAGCGAAACTTTCAGTCCCTTTTGCCGCATTGTAAAAAGTAGCTGTAGAATCAACCGTTGTAGCAGCGGCATTTGTATTTGTCAAAGCGGCTGATGCTTCAGCTCTTTTCGCTTTATCGTCTTTTTGAGCCAGGGCCTGAATGGAATCCTGATAATGTTTCTGGGCAATCTGTTGTTGTTCGCTTGGCCGTTGTAAAAAGGTAAACCCAATTAATACAGCTGCAATCAGTACGAATCCCACTAAGGTGTTTTTGTCCATAATTACAAATTATACATTATTATTTTAGTCTTATTTATTAATTGCTGCCTTAATAAAGGAAACAAACAAAGGATGTGGATTAAGTACTGTACTACTATATTCAGGATGGAATTGTGTACCGATATACCAACGCAGAGTAGGTATTTCTACAATTTCCACTAAGTTGGATTCAGGATTGATTCCTACACACTTCATTCCAGCTTTCTCGTATTCGGCTTTATAGAAGTTGTTGAATTCATAACGGTGACGATGACGCTCCTGAATATGTTCTTTCTTATAAGCTTCGTATGTTTTTGATTTCTTATCTATCACACATTCAAATGCACCCAGACGCATAGTTCCACCCATGTTGGTTATTGCTTTCTGCTCTTCCATAATGTCAATTACAGGGAACTTAGTGCTTTCATCCATTTCAACAGAGTTTGCATCAGGATAACCTAATACGTTTCTTGCAAATTCAATGCAAATAGATTGCATACCCAGACAGATACCAAATGTTGGAATATCATTTTCACGAGTATATTTAGCAGCTACAAACTTTCCTTCAATACCTCTTGGACCGAATCCCGGGCATATAACAACGCCATCAACGTGGCCTAGTTTTTCAGCTACATTAGCATCTGTAAGTTTCTCACTCTGTACATATTCAATCTTAATCTTACGATCATTATATGTTGCTGCCTGAGAAAGAGATTCCAGAATAGATTTGTATGCATCCTGAAGCTCTACATATTTACCAACAAGAGCAATCTTGACTTCTTCAGTTGCTTTTGCTCTTCTTGCAATGAATGCTTTCCAGGAATCAAGATCGGGCTTGTTACCAACAGGAAGACCCATCTTTTGCAAGATTGTTTCATCAAGTCCTTGTTCCTGCATCATTAAAGGAACTTCGTAAATGCTTGGTGCATCAGTAGATTGAACTACCGCTCTATCTTCTACATTACAGAATAATGCAACTTTCTTTCTTAAACTGTCACTCAAGTGATATTCACTTCTTAGTACCAGAATATCTGGTTGAACTCCTAATTCCTGTAATTGTTTAACAGAATGCTGAGTTGGCTTTGTTTTCAGCTCTTTAGCAGCTGCAATGAAAGGAACATAAGTTAAGTGTACGCAAAGCGCAGAATTACCCAATTCCCTGCGGAGCTGTCTCATACCTTCAACAAATGGAAGCGATTCAATATCACCTACAGTTCCACCTATTTCTGTGATTACGAAATCATATTTGCTTTTACTGCCAAGAAACTTGACATTACGTTTAATCTCGTCAGTAATATGAGGTATCACCTGTATCGTTTTGCCTAAATAATCACCACGACGTTCCTTGTCTATTACGCTTTTATAGATACGTCCTGTTGTAATGTTATTGGCTTTAGTAGTCTGTATGTCTAACATACGCTCGTAGTGTCCCAAGTCAAGGTCACATTCATGGCCATCAACAGTGACGTAACATTCCCCATGTTCGTACGGGTTAAGTGTTCCCGAGTCAATATTGATATAAGGATCAAATTTTTGGATTGTTACCTTATATCCTCTTGCCTGAAGCAACTTACCAATCGATGATGCAATAATTCCTTTACCTAATGAAGAGGCAACTCCTCCTGTGACGAAGATGTACTTTGTTTCTCCCACGACAATACTATTTTATTATAATTAATTATGCGGTTTTATAGACCTTTTAAAGAGCGCAAAAATACAAAAAAATGAGGAAGTAATTGTGTTTTCTGCCGAAAAAAAATAAAAAAAGCATTATTTGGGGAATCTTTGTGCTAATTAAATATTTAGTTGTAATTTTGTGATTCATTAGTTTTTAAATGGTATGAAAAAAGGAATTATATTATTTATTGTATTGTTATTTACATTTAGTTTGTCAGCACAAAAGAAAAACCATTTACCTTCTTTAGACAAGCTTCAACAGGATACCACTCAGTCTTCATTCCTGAAAAAATACAGTGACACACTCCAGGTTATATATAAAAGGCAGCTTGGAATCTTGGATTCATTAAACAATGATTCAGTGCCTGAAAGATATATTGAAACGAATCCACGGTATTACAGATTATTTGTCCCTTTGGCGTATTATTATGCTCCGGTAAAAGAAGCTTTTAATCCTAAATGGAAGCCGCTGGGAATACAAAAACAAGGCTATCCTCTTGATGAATTATTTCCGATAGACAAAAATGCCTTTAATGAAACAGAAAGGGTGAATCGTGTTGTAAACAGAACCTTGCTGGCAACATATGTTTCTCATCCGGAACTAGTTGTTGACTGGGAAGATAATATAACTAAGAAAAAGATTTTTGAAGTTACGGAAACAGAAAAGCTAAAGCCTGAAACATCTGTAATCTCTTTGTTTAAGCCCGAGCCAATGACTAATAACGTTGGTAAGGTTCACGTTACTTATCAAAAGCCAAATTTCTGGTATTCTGATGGAAGTGGTTCTTTGCAATTTACTCAGAACTATATATCAGATAACTGGTATAACGGAGGTGAGAGTACCAACTCTGCATTAATGAATCTCAAATTAAACGCAAACTATAATGATCAGCAGAAAATTCAGTTTGATAATACATTTGAGGCAAAAATCGGATTTAATACAGTGTCTTCAGATACAATACGTAAGTACAGAATAAACACTGACTTGTTACGTGTTTCCAGCAAGCTTGGTATAAGGGCTACTTCCCGATGGTATTATACAATATCCGGTGAACTTAGCAGTCAGTTTTTCCGCAATTACAAAGCAAATACAAAGCAGGCTGTATCCGCTTTCTTTGCTCCGGCTAATTTGAATTTAAGTATTGGTATGGATTATAAGATTGATAAGAAAAATCTTACTTTATCTGTATTTATCTCTCCGGGGGCGTATAATATGAAATATGTGGGTGATAAGAATATTGATGAAACACAATATGGACTAAAAGAAGGCAGTTCCTTTTTACATGATATCGGTTCTAAGTTTCAGTCGAATATGAAATGGACAATTATTCCATCGGTTGTTTGGGAATCCCGTCTATATTATTTTACCAGTTATAAAAAGGTGGAAGCAGAGTGGGAAAATACTTTCAATTTCGTATTGAACCGTTATTTATCAACTAAGTTATTCTTTCACGGAAGATTTGATGATGGTGTATCGCGCAAAGGAGATTGCAGCTATTTCCAATTTAAAGAACTGCTTAGCTTTGGTATAAATTACACTTGGTAAATTGTTGGAATCATCAATAATAAATATACTTAAAAAAAACTGACAGGTATGTTGAATCTGGAAATGATTACTCAAAAAGTACGTGAGATCTCTATTGAAACAGGACGATTTTTGAGAGAAGAACGTGTAAGTTTTAAACGTGAAAGGGTAGAAGAAAAGAGATCGCACGACTATGTCTCTTATGTGGATAAAGAATCCGAACGCCGTATCGTGGCTTCTCTTTCTGCAATTCTTCCAGAAGCAGGATTCATTGCAGAGGAAGGCTCGGGTTATCACGGAGAAGAAGAGTATTGTTGGCTGGTAGATCCTCTAGATGGAACAACAAATTACATCCATAATAATGCACCATATTGTGTAAGTATTGCATTAAGAAATAAAAAGGAACTTTTAGTAGGAGTGGTTTATGAGGTATGCCGCGACGAATGCTTCTGGGCTTGGAAGGGTAGTAAGGCATATCTGAATGGTGAAGAGATTCATGTATCTGATGTCAGCACAATGGATTCAGCTTTTATCGCTTTGGGATTCCCTTACAATTACAAAGTATACAAACCAATGGCCGTTCATCTGATTGAAGAATTATATGGAAATGTGGGAGGACTACGTTTGCAGGGCGCAGCGGCGGCTGAACTTTGTTATATAGCTGCAGGAAGATTTGAAGCACGAATTGAGTCTAACTTAGGTCCATGGGATATTGCTGCAGGATCATTAATTTTGATGCAGGCAGGAGGAAGAGTGACTGATTTTGAAGGCGGGGATGGTTTCTATTCGGGAAATCAGGTACTGGCTTCAAATGGAATACTTCATAATGAGCTGCTTAATGTCCTCAAAAAAAGATAATGTAAAAAACGAACAAATACTTTCTTAGTTTTTAGCTGTTTCGTAGTTAAGTAGTAAGCATTTATTTAGTAGAAAATCAATGATGAATAAACGTAGATTAAATAAGGCATTAAAAAGAGTTGTTAAGTTACCTCGTAATAAATACTTGTTCTTATATGTTTATAATAAACTCAAAAATTCTTATTATAAATCAAAGAAGTCTACAAAGGTTGCTTATCCATCGACAATAATGCTGGAGCTTACCAATCATTGCAATCTGGCTTGCACAACTTGTCCCAGGGAATATGAATATGGGAAAGCTATGGATAAAGGGCAAATGAATATTGATCAGGCTAAAAGGGTAATTGATGAGTTATGGCCTTACCTTGATTCTATTGGGCTGACTGGCTTAGGAGAGACTTTTTTATATAAAGAACTGGAGAATGTTGTAGATTATATTAAGACGAAAAATCAAGGTATTATAATCTCTGTATCTACTAATGCAATCTTGCCCAATTTTATAGAAAAAGTATCACCGTTGGTTAACAAAATAGATACAATACAAGTTTCTATAGATGGATTAGGAAGTGTTTACGAAAGTATTAGGATAAATGCCAGTTTTCAGGAACTAGATAAGAATCTGAGAATACTTTCTGAAATGTGCAGAAACACAAAAACAGATTTAATGTTAAACATGGTTGTAACCAAGGAAAATTTTCATCAGATGCCTTTATTGGTTGAATATGCTGAAGAGGTTGGCATTAACTATATGGATTTTACGTTGTTTAATCTTGCTTCTGTAACCAATATAGAGCGCTCATATTATCAGTTCTATCAGTCACGGGAATTTTTGGAGGTGATTTCAGAACTGGAAGAAACCATAAGCAAGACTTCAAATGTTGTAGTAACAAATAAAAATTTCAAGACTGATAATTGTTTTCAGAAATGTCCTTTCCCCTGGAATCATTTTTATATTTGCTGGAACGGATTTATACCTCCCTGTTGTGGAAAATCTTTTCCCAAGGAATTGAACTTTGGTAATGTTTTTAATAGTAATGTTCTGGATGTTTTAAATAGTGATAGTTATAGGGCATTCAGGACTCTGTGGCTTAATAACAAAACGCCTAAGTTCTGTTATAAATGTCATTTTATTGATATTGAGCCAATTAAATAAAACAGCTGGAATCCTTTGCTTATATTCATTAAGTTTAAGCCGGGAATTACGTTTTTTCTTTGAACCAATATTTCAAAGATACCCACATTTGTTCCGTTTCCAGACTGGAAACTTCATTATGAGCTATTTAATTTAATAAAAATAAAGAAGAATAGTTGTAAACTTCATTTTTATTCTATTTTGTAGGATAAAGCAATTATATTTTTGTAAGTTTGTAGTGCTAAAAAGAATAATACAACAATGAATATACCTGTTATATTTGAATTTTTGAAAGAACTTTCGGCTAATAATAATCGTGAATGGTTCAATGAACATAAGAGTGATTATTTGAAAGTTCAGAATGAATTTGAGAATTTGTTGACAGCTATAATAGAACGAATATCTCTCTTTGATGAAGATATAAAAGGAATTCAGGCAAAGGATTGCACGTATCGAATATATAGGGATACCCGTTTCTCACCCGATAAAACACCTTATAAAATACATTTTGGCGGTTATATAAATGCCAAAGGAAAGAAGTCAGAGCATTGTGGATATTATGTACATCTGCAGCCGGGAAATTGTCTTCTGGCCGGAGGTAGTTACTGTCCTTCACCTAATATACTGAAGGCTCTCAGACAATCAGTTTATGATAATATTGACGAATATATATCTATTGTTGAGGATCCTGCCTTTAAAAAATATTTTCCGGTAATAGGAGAAAGCTTCTTAAAAACCGCACCTAAAGGTTTCCCAAAAGACTTTAAATACATTGATTATCTTAAGTGCAAAGATTATTCCTGTGCTTATCTGGTACCCGATGAATTCTTTTTAGATGAACAAATGCTGAATAATGTATCGGATGTATTTAAACAGTTGAAACGCTTTTGCGATTTTACTAATTATACAATAGATGACTTTGAATAAAATATAAATCACTAAATAATAAATCATGGTAGTAGATAAAATTGAAAACTTAGACAAATATGTCTCTTTGAATCCTCTTTTTGCTCAAGCTGTAGAATTTCTAAAATCACATAATCTTTCAGAAATGGAGCTTGGAAAGACAGAATTGAAGGGTAAAGATTTAGTAGTAAATATTGCACAGACCAACCCTAAAACGAAAGAACAGGCTAAACTGGAAACTCATAATAAATTTATTGATATTCAAATCCCGCTTTCTGGCGTTGAGGTTATGGGATATACTCCAGCTGTAGATTGTAAACCAGCTGATGCTACTTATAATGAAGAAAAAGATATTACTTTTTTTGAAGGACTGGCAGAAAGCTATATTCCTGTAAAACCAGGAATGTTTGCTATCTTCTTCCCTGAGGATGGACATGCACCAGGGGTAAGTGAAATCGGAGTAAAAAAAGTAATTGTAAAAGTTTTAGCTTAGCATTAACACAAAATTCTCTATGAATAAGACACTGAATTTAATTAAGAGCGACCCCTGGCTTGAACCGTTTAGAACGGCAATAGAAGGACGTTATGAGCATGCGCTCAGTAAAGAGTCCGAGTTAACAGAAAATGGGGATCAAACACTCTCTGACTTTGCTACAGGATATTTGTATTTTGGGTTACACCGAACAAATGAAGGCTGGGTATTCCGGGAGTGGGCTCCTAATGCCACTCAGATCTATATGATTGGTACATTCAGTGACTGGAAAGAGAATGATACTTATGCTATGAAACGCATCGAGAACGGTAATTGGGAGTTAAATCTACCGGTTGATGCGTTAGCACATGGCGATTTGTATAAGTTGAAAGTTTACTGGAACGGAGGACAAGGTGAACGCATCCCAGCCTGGGCTACACGAGTGGTTCAGGATGATGTTACTAAAATATTCTCCGCTCAGGTGTGGAGTCCTGAAGAGACCTTCCAATTCAGTAAAACACCATTTACTCCTAACACTGATCCATTATTAATCTATGAGTGCCATATTGGTATGGCTCAACAGGATGAAAAGGTGGGTACATACGATGAGTTCCGTGAAAAAGTGCTTCCACGAATAGCAAAAGCCGGATATAACTGTATTCAGATTATGGCAATTCAGGAGCACCCTTATTACGGGAGTTTTGGTTACCATGTCTCCAATTTCTTTGCAATATCTTCACGCTTTGGAACTCCGGAGGAACTGAAACGCCTGATAGATACTGCTCATGGACTGGGTATTGCTGTAATTATGGATATTGTTCATTCTCATTCAGTGAAGAACGAACTAGAAGGGTTGGGTAACCTGGCTGGTGATCCTTACCAATATTTTTATCAAGGAAGCAAAAGAGAACATCCGGCCTGGGATTCACTCTGTTTTGATTATGGAAAGAATGAGGTTTTACATTTCTTGCTATCCAATTGTAAATATTGGCTTGATGAATACAAATTTGACGGATTCCGTTTCGATGGAGTAACTTCCATGTTATACTACAGTCATGGTTTAGGAGAAGCTTTTGTTGATTATGGTGATTATTATAACGGTTATCAGGATGACAATGCAATATGTTATCTGACATTGGCGAATAAGCTCATACATCAGGTTAATCCGCAAGCGGTTACAATAGCTGAAGATGTGTCTGGAATGCCAGGACTTGCTGTTAAAACGGAAGATGGAGGTTATGGTTTCGACTATCGCATGGCCATGAATATTCCTGATTACTGGATTAAAACCATTAAAGAAAGAATTGACGAGGACTGGAAACCCTCATCTATTTTCTGGGAAGTAACCAATCGCCGCAAAGAAGAGAAAACCATTTCGTATGCAGAAAGTCACGATCAGGCATTGGTTGGAGACAAGACTGTAATATTCCGTCTTATTGATGCTGATATGTACTGGCACATGCAAAAAGGTAGTGAAAACTATAATGTGAATCGCGGAATTGCTCTTCATAAAATGATCCGTTTAGTTACAGCCACAACAATCAATGGTGGTTACTTAAACTTTATGGGTAATGAATTTGGTCATCCGGAATGGATTGATTTCCCTCGTGAAGGCAATGGCTGGTCATGTAAATATGCCCGTCGTCAATGGGATCTTGTTGACCGTAAAACGTTGACTTATCACTATCTGGCCGATTTTGATCAAAGAATGATTGAGCTGGTTAAGGGAATTAAAGGGTTCCAAACTATTCCTGTACAGGAAATCTGGCATAATGACGGTGATCAGATACTTGCTTATAAACGCAAAGATTATGTTTTTGTTTTCAATTTCAATCCCTCCAAATCGTTCACCGATTATGGATTCCTTGTTGAGCCCGGTTCTTATGAAGTCGTACTAAATACTGACGCTAAAGAGTTTGGGGGAAATGGATTAACAGATGACAGCATTAAACATCTTACGAATTTTGATTCACTATATAAAGGCGAAAAGAAAGAATGGCTGAAGCTTTATATACCTGCTCGTTCAGCTATGGTATTGCGTAAAAAGGAATAGAAATAATATATGTATAGTTATAATTCGCATTCAGGAAAGAAAGCAGCCCGCACAATATCCATTGTGAGCGGGCTGCTTTTCACTATATTCAGTTTAGTTTATCTAGCTGTCAACTTTCGTTATCTATTAAGCACGGCAGAGGATTTTTCTCTTTTTGTTTATAACACCTCTTTCTTCCTTGATAAAATTAGTCAGCCGGGGGGAGTGCTTCTTTATATTACTGGCTTCCTTACTCAGTTTCTGTATTATCCATGGCTAGGTGCACTTATAATCACCGGGTTATTGCTGTTTATCAGATGGTTGGTCTATAAATCGTTTGATCTTAACAACAAATATATTATACTTTCGTACATTCCTTCGTTTCTGCTATTGATAGCCATGACGAATGTGGAACGTTCATTTTATGTTATGGCTCATATTGAGTCAATGTTTACGTACTTACCAGGTATGTTTATCTTATTGTTAAGCTACTTTTTCTTCAGTAGAATAAAAGATTCCAGAGAAAGTATCATAACAATATGCTGTTTGTTTCCTTTGTTGTTCTTTGTCTTGTCGGGAAGTTATGCCATTTATTTCTTTGCTTTTATCCTGTTGTGCCGCAATTCTTCGGGCAGAGATCAGAATAAAACACTGATTTATTTAGCTTGCATAGGGTTGTACCTTTTATCATTCCTTTTGGCAAAGTTTGTTTTCTATCCACACGCTACAGGTTCACAGGTATTGTTTGGGGTTTATCCTGCTATCCCCACAGGACATAGCGGAGAAAGTTTTTTGCCTCATCTGTTGCTTGCAGGCTTCTTCCTGCTAGTAATTATAAAGCGACTCTTTTCCCCGTTTGGCAACAGGATTATCTCTTATTCCCGATGGACTTATACAAACCTTATCTGGTTTCTTGTGTTCTGTGTAGCAACCGCTTGTCTGGCAAATACAAATGATAATTTCAGACATGAAATGGCTATTGACAATTTCATTCAGCAGGAAGATTTTGATCGTGCTTTGAAAGTTGGAAAAGATGCTCTGCATCCTACAAGAGAGATGACCATACTTCGTAATTTTGCTTTGGTGCTTTCTGGTAAAGCAGGAGAGAAGATGTTTGAATATACGCAGGACTATAAATCGGACGGACTGTTCTTTGATTATACCAAAGGAGGTGTTTCATATCCTGCCGGACCAATGATTTATTTTAATCTGGGAGCTAGGCATATAGCTTCTGAATGGGCCAACAATGATTATCTGAATAGGCCGGATTCTTATAGAGTACTAAAGAATTATGCTCTTATAGCTACCGTGAACGGACACCTGAATGCAACAAAGAATGCGGCAAGCATATTAGGCGAGACTCAGTATCATCAGGATTTAGCTAAGGAATTCAATCAGTTCTCTGCCGATAATTCACTTGTAAGCAAGGATTCTGTATTGGGAGATATAAAGAAGCGACAGTCTGATAAGTACTTTGAAATTCCAACTAAAGGTAAATATGCTGATTTTATTTGCCATTTCTATCGCAGTAATATAGATAATAAAGTAGCATACGACTATTACATAATGTCTGCCTTGCTGAATAAGAAGCTGGATAAATTTGCCTGGGGAGTAAAACTATACAAATTGTTCTACAAGAATCCTTTGCCAAAGCATTATGCAGAAGCCGCTGCTTTGTGCAACTATCTGCATGTTGGTCCAGTCTTGTATGTAAATGCAGCAACAAAGAAAACATTTGATGAGTTTCTTAAGCTGAAGAAAGAGCAGAAGAATCCGGTTACAGAAAAGAATATCATGCGTCGCAATTACGGACAAACGTTTTGGTGGTACTATATGTACAAATAACAAAAAGCCGGATATTCAAATTATAAGAATATCCGGCTTTTTAATTAAGCTATCTATTCAAAGGTTTCATATCTTGTGGTCAGTAATTTACGATCACCCAGGGTATTGTCCACACGAGCCACATTAAGCCAGAATTTATTTTCACGAACTGAAGAGATTGGATAAGCTGCTTTCTCTCTGGAATAGCTATGTTCCCATTTATCAGCTACCACTTCATATTCAGGATGTGGTGCGTTTACAAGTACATTATCTTCTTTATTCGCAGTTCCGTTCTTTACTTCCTGAATTTCATTATATATAGAATGCATCACATCTATAAAATTATCAAGTTCAGCAAGACTTTCGCTTTCGGTAGGTTCCACCATCAATGTGCCATGAACAGGGAACGAAAGGGTAGGAGCATGATAGCCATAATCCATCAGTCGTTTAGCTATATCATTCTCTGAGATTCCTGTTTGTTCATAGATGTCGCGACATTCCAAAATCATTTCATGCCCTACGAAACCATTTGCACCTCTATATACAATTCCATAAGTATCGCTCAGGCGTGCAGCCATGTAATTGGCATTTAAAATGGCGATGCTTGTAGCTTTCTTTAATCCTTCAATTCCCATCATGCGGATATAGCCGTAAGAAACAGGAAGAACGCCGGCGCTTCCGTAAGGTGCAGAGGAAACTGTATTCTGTGAACCACCTTTGAATGGATGTTCAGGCAAGAAAGGAACAAGATGCTTGGCTACACAAATTGGCCCTACACCCGGTCCGCCGCCTCCGTGAGGAATGGCGAATGTTTTATGAAGATTGAGATGGCAAACGTCTGCTCCAATGGTTCCCGGGTTGGTAAATCCTACCTGAGCATTCATGTTTGCACCGTCCATATAGACTTGTGCCCCGCAAGAATGAATAATCTCACAAATCTTTTTAATTTCCTTTTCAAAAATGCCATGTGTGGAAGGGTATGTAATCATCAGAGCCGCCAGATCATCACGGTTCTCTTCGGCTTTCGTACGCAAATCCTCCATATCAACGTTACCAAATTCATCACAAGCACAGATAATTGGCGTGAATCCTGCCTGAACAGCTGATGCCGGATTGGTTCCGTGTGCTGAAGCAGGAATCAATACTTTATTACGACTACCCTTACCCTTGCTTATAAGGTATGTACGAATGACACGAAGTCCTGTATACTCTCCTGCGGCACCGGAATTTGGCTGGAATGTAACGCCTGCAAAACCAGTGATTTGCTTCAAATATTCACCTAAATTATAGATAAGTTCATTAAAGCCTTCTGTCTGATCTTCAGGAGCGAAAGGATGAAGACCTTCGAAAGCCGGATTTGATAAGGAGAACAACTCGGCAGCCGCATTAAGTTTCATGGTGCAAGATCCCAGAGAGATCATTGAATGTGCCAATGAAATATCCTTCCGGTCCAGACGTTTGATGTACCTCATCATTTCCGTTTCAGTGTGATACAGTTTGAAAACCGGATGAGTAAGAAAACTACTTTTACGCTTGTTGGGCTCTTTTAGTGAACTGGCTTCTGGTATTGAAATGATTTCCGGAAGTTCCTTTTCCGCTGCTATTGAGAAAATGGAAATAAGCACATTCACGTCGTGAATATTTGTTGTTTCATCAATACTAATCCCAATATCACCATTTTTAAAATAGCGGAAGTTCACTCCTTTATTTTGAGAAATGGTCTGTATCTGATGAACTGATATCTGATCGTTGAGCGACAAACGAAGCGTATCAAAGAATTGCTCGTTATGCTGTTTGTAACCTAGCTTTTTGAGAACCTTATTAATGTGAGTTGTTGTCTGATGAATCCGGCCGGCAATATTCTTCATGCCATCAGCTCCGTGGTAAACAGCGTAGAAACCAGACATGATAGCGAGCAATGCCTGCGAAGTACAAATGTTAGATGTTGCTTTTTCACGTTTAATATGCTGTTCACGTGTTTGCAGTGCCATGCGGTAGCACAGTTTCCCATATTTGTCTTTAGACCAACCGATAATACGGCCTGGCATATTCCTTTTGAATTCATCCCGAGTGGCAAAGTATGCGGCAGAAGGACCTCCGTAATACATGGGGATACCTAATCGCTGAGTGGAACCGAACACAATATCTGCTCCCCATTCTCCGGGAGGAACAAGCAGAACCAGGCTCATAATATCTGCAGCCACAGAAACTTTGCATCCTGCTGCATGTGCCTTTTCTGTAAATTCCCGGTAATTTTCCACATTACCGTCTGAATTAGGATACTGCACAATGCATCCAAAAACATCGGGAGTGAACTCAAACTCTTTGTAATTTCCTGTTTTAACAGTTATTCCTTGTGGAACGGCCCGGGTATTAATTACAGCGAGTGTCTGAGGGAATATTTTTTTGTCAACGAAAAGTACATTGGCACCCGACTTCTGTTTATCACGCGGACGGAGACCGAACATCATGTTAGCGGCTTCAGCGGCAGCAGTTGCTTCGTCGAGCAATGAACAGTTAGCCAACGGCATAGCAGTCAGATCAGCAATTACAGTCTGGAAATTCATTAATGCTTCCAAACGTCCCTGAGAAACTTCAGACTGATATGGTGTGTAAGATGTGTACCATACAGGGTTCTCCAATACATTTCGCTGAATCACAGCAGGAGTGATGCTGTCATACCACCCCATACCTATATATGAGGTAAAGAGCTTATTCTTTGCACCTAATGCGTTTACGTGTTCTATATATTCACGTTCTGTCATTGGCGCAGGTAGATCCTGTTGTTTTTTTAAACGGATATTTGAAGGTATGGTTTGGTTAATCAGTTCGTCCAGGCTTTTTACGCCAACGGTAGAGAGCATGTGTTCCATATCTTTCTCTTCAATGCCGATATGCCGGCCGGATAATAGATCTGTTTTCATAGTATTATATTACTTAAAGTATTTATTTTATTTCATCTTCTTTATCTGAAAAAAGGATTTTCGGTTTTTTCGGTTCCAATTGTGGTTGGTGCGCCATGTCCGGGATAGACTATTGTTTCATTTGGCAAGACAAACAAGCGGCTGCAAATACTTTCCAGTAATTCGTCAAAATTACCTCTTGCCAGATCGGCGCGTCCTATGCTTCCCTGAAACAAAACATCACCAGAAAACATGCAATTCTCCTCTTTGCAATAAAAGACCAGACTTCCCGGAGAATGCCCCGGAACATGAATAGCTTCCAACTTGACTTTGCCAAAGGAGATAATGTCTCCATCGCAAATATAACTGCCAAGCGGCACCGGAGCTTCTTTCAGTTCAAAGCCAAACATACGCGACTGTTTGGGCGCACTTTCAAGCCAGAACTCATCCGCTTTGTTTGCTTCCGCCTTTAAACCATACTCATGTAGCATAAAAGGATTTCCAAATATATGATCCAAATGTAAGTGAGTATTCAGCAGATGCTTTACAGTAAGTCCGTTACTGCTTATATAATTTTTGAGAGCTTGTTTTTCTTCTTCATAAAAGCATCCCGGGTCAATAACTACTGCTTCGTTACTTTCATCACTGAGAACGTAGCAATTCACGGGAAACATGTTGAATTCAAATCTTTTTATTTTCATAAAAGCAAATTTTTAAACTAATGGAACATACACAACCTTCTTTGTTTCAAAAAACTCTTCTTCAAAGTAATCGCTGATGCTGTAAATAACTGTTTTATTCTTAAAGGGCAATGTTTCATGCTGCAGTTCACCTCCTTTGAGACAAATGAGGCCGTTGGGCAATGCATTAATTTGTTTTTTTGAAATATTCTTTTTTATTATCTCGATTAAATCGGAAAGTGGCATCACGGCACGGCTTACCACAAAATCGAATATCTGTTTTTCTTCCTGCGCACGGGCATGTCTAAAGGTTACATTCTTCAGGCCAATGGCATTTGCCACTTCAGTAGCCACACGAACCTTTTTTCCTATGCTGTCCATCAGGTGAAATTTCGTTTCCGGAAAGAGAATAGCCAGCGGAATACCAGGGAAACCTCCTCCTGTACCCAGATCCATAACCGTAGTTCCGGGTTTGAAATCTATCACCTTTGCTATTGCAATAGAATGAAGCACATGGTGTTCATACAAGTTTTCGATGTCTTTTCTGGAAATAACATTGATTTTTGCATTCCAGTCTAAGTATAAATCATAAAGAGCAGTAAATTGACGGCACTGCTCTTCAGTTAAATGGGGGAAATATTTTAAAATAATCTCCATTGTTTTTAGTTCGTATTTTTAATCTTAATTTAATTTTATTCCAGTTCTTCAGCAGGATTACCTTCTTTCAGAAGTGATTCAATAGCTGAGAACGGAACTTTTATTTCGGTTGTTCCCATTACATAGGGTGCTATTTCGTACACATTATAAAAGAAGCTGAGTCCATCTTCATTTAAATAGAAATTCTCTGTAGGAGAGAGCGGTTCGGTAATGAAATAACCAATATCTTCCAGTTCGGATTCTGTGGTTACTTTATTCTGTTTTTCCAGTTCGGCCAGCAACAAACGGGTAAGTTCCTGTTCGTATCCTTCTTTAAACAGGTCTTTAAGATGAATTTTCTTGCCGGTTAACAGGTCAAAGTTAAGGAATAAAGAAGCATGATTTCCATGGGCTCCACCGGTATATTCGTAAGTGTCTACCTTATAAACCAGTATGCCATCTTTATTAAACATTACTTTTGACCGGATGTCTTTGGAGTAATTGTACCATGCATGATTAAGTTCGTTCCCTGGATTATTCTTCACATCCTCCAGATAGAATTGTTCCACGTCATTCTTATATCCTTTAGCATAAGCTACCTTGTATTGCATAACGGCAACTCGAGGTGCCTTACCCGCGTATTCATCCCCAAAACAAAGAGCAATCAGAGAATTATTCATGCTATCCTGAACAGCCTTATTCAGTGCTTTAGTTATATATGTAAAATGAATATTCAGCTCGCAGGCAGGTTTTGTTGTATCATTGAAAAGGTGGGTGGTTTCTTTTACTGATATGCTGTCAAAAGTCAGTTGTTTTGATTCACCTTGTTTCTTTCCTCCACAGGAAAATAAAATTGCTCCTGTCAACAAAATAACAGAAAAAAATGCCAATGAGTTTCTTTTCATCTTACTATTCTACTTTAAAGGGTTGTAAAGCTATCCTTTTGTAAAGGACAAATATAAAACTTATTAAGGAATCGAACTAATAAATAAGAAAAATTAATTTCCAAAATTCGCTTAATTATCCGTATCTTTGTAGCCATGTTGAAGAGACTAAAGTTCATAATTGTTTGTATCCTCTCTCTCACAATTATTTATGTGGGTGCAGGGGTCAACTTGTCATATTGTCACTGTGCTTGCAAATCTCATGCAAAGGCTGGAACAATGAACAAAAGCCATTGCAATGAACTTGATGGAAGAGCAGCGGGTGAGTGCTGCTGCATGCATAAATACGCAACTCAGAACGGTAAGTGCTCTCTTCATGGCAGAACAAACTGTTGCAAAGCCGTAATTTATAAGGTCGATCTGCAAAAAGATGCTCCGAATACGGGGCTGAATATGCCTGTTTCAGCTGTTCTAACCAGCTCGCCTCTGCTCACCTGCAACGATTTTCCGGTAAATATACTCGAAGTTGGTTCGTATAGCGATCCGCCTTCACCATCCTCTTCAAGGTTTTATCTGAACCTTTATTCCACACTTCTAATTTAGTATCCTGTTTATTCAGGTTATCTAAGGTAAAATGTCCTTTTATGTTTTTATTTTAAGCTACACTCATTTATATTTAGGTGTACAGCTATTAATTATAAAATGTACACTTTATATTGTAAAGCTCTACATTAAATCCGGAAGATAACCTCAATAAATACCTTATGTTACAGGTTGTTTTAGGTTAATCTTATAGATATATTGAATTAAGTTTCCAGTATACTATTGAGATTGCACTGAAGTTGCCAAAACAGCTTAAGCAACCTCCTAAAAAATAATTATAGAATTTGAGTTGTGCTAAAGGAATATTTGCATAACATTGCATCGTTATCCAAACAATAGATACGGATGCTTGTTGAATGGAAATAAATAAATGGTAAATTACTTATGAAGAAAATAGAAAATAAAATATATCCGGTACTTAACATGCATTGTGCCGGTTGCGCTAATAATGTGGAAAAGACGGTAAACAGTCTGCCCGGAGTAGAAAAAGGGGCTGTTAATTTGGCGGCAAACACTCTTTCCATTGAATTTGATCGTTTAGTTTTATCCCCGGAGGCTCTGCAAACAGCAGTGCGTGATGCGGGTTACGGCCTGATTATTGAGGAAGAAAATGCAGCGGAATTGCAGGAAGAAGAGCAACGAAAAGCGTATAGAATTCTTAAATTGAAGGTAATCTGGGCATGGATATTTGTAGTACCCATGATGACGCTCTCAATGCTCTTCATGGATCTGCCACATGTCCACGAAATAATGCTGGTTCTTGCTTTGCCGGTTATGCTGTTTTTTGGAAACTCTTTCTATATCAATGCATGGAAACAGCTGAAACTAGGCAGGAGCAATATGGATACGCTAGTGGCATTGAGCACCTCCATCGCTTTTATCTTTAGTGTGTTCAATACTTTTTTCCCTGAGTTCTGGACATCCCGCGGATTGCAACCACATGTCTATTACGAGGCAGCCACAATGATTATTGCATTTGTGTTGATTGGAAAGCTTCTCGAGGAGAAAGCAAAAGGTAACACCTCGTCGGCTATCAGGAAGCTGATGGGATTGCAGCCCAAAACTGCCCGTATTATCAAGGATGGCACGGAAGAAACTGTTTTGATCTCACAATTACAGGTAAATGATTTGGTGAGCGTTCGCCCGGGCGAACAGATCCCAGTTGATGGAACGGTGCACGAAGGCACTTCATTCGTTGATGAAAGCATGATAACCGGAGAACCAATTGCCGTGGAGAAGAACTTTGCTGATCAGGTGCTGGCGGGAACAATCAATCAAAAGGGAGCTTTTGTGCTGAAGGCTGCGAAAGTGGGGAAGGAGACCATGCTGGCAAATATCATCAGAATGGTACAGGAAGCTCAGGGTTCCAAGGCTCCGGTGCAGAGAATCGTTGATCGCGTAACGGGAATATTTGTTCCTGTGGTGCTTTTATTGTCAATCCTGACTTTTGTTATCTGGATATCTGTAGGGGGAATGGGATATTTTTCTCATGCATTACTCTCCGCTGTATCAGTACTTGTTATCGCATGCCCTTGTGCGCTGGGACTTGCTACGCCTACAGCCCTGATGGTAGGAATAGGTAAGGGGGCCAGTAACCATATCCTGATAAAGGATGCGGTTGCGCTTGAACAAATGAGAAAGATAAACACAGTGGTATTGGATAAGACTGGTACATTAACCGAAGGACATCCCTCTGTATCCGACTGGTTCTGGGAAAACGATGAAAACAGACAAGAGAAGGAGATTCTTTTAGCTGCCGAATTAAAATCGGAACATCCATTGGCCGACGCTATTGTGAACGAACTGCAATCGCAGGGAACTGCTCCTGCCACGCTTTCTTCCTTTGAAAGCATTACCGGCAAAGGGATTCAGGTAAACTATGAGGATGCCACTTATTGGGCAGGGAGTCAGAAGTTGCTGAATGAATATGGAGCATCTCTATCAGCCGGTTTACAAGGAATGGTTGAGAAGTTCCAGAACGAAGGCAAAAGTATTGTTTACTTTGGGCGGGAAAATAAACTCTTGTCTGTCATTGCAATCACTGACAAAGTAAAACCCACTTCAGTAGAAGCCGTTAAAGTACTGCGTGAAATGGGAATCAGAGTCTGCATGCTTACCGGCGATGGAGAAGCCACAGCTGCTGTTGTGGCAGAAAAGCTGGGAATTGAAAACTACAGAGCCGAAGCGCTTCCAGGTGATAAGGAAGATTTTGTGAAACAACTTCAGGCAGAAGGCAGAGTAGTGGCAATGGTGGGCGATGGAATTAACGACTCTCAGGCACTTGCCCGCGCAGATGTAAGTATCGCCATGGGAAAAGGTACCGATATTGCCATGGATGTAGCAATGGTTACGCTAATCACTTCAGATTTAATGTTGCTTCCAAAAGCATTTAAACTCTCCAGGCAAACGGTTAGATTGATCCATCAAAACCTTTTCTGGGCATTTATCTATAACCTGATAGGTATTCCAATTGCAGCCGGGGTGCTTTATACCATGGGCGGTATGCTTCTGAATCCAATGATTGCAAGTGCGGCAATGGCTTGTAGCTCGGTTTCGGTTGTAATGAATAGCCTGAGCCTGAACTGGAAGAAGTTGTAAGACACAATTATGCCACTGAAATATTGATAGAGTTACCATAAACCCCTTATATCTTTATTTCAGTGGCATTTTATGCAGTTTCAATTAGCACGTTAGAAGCTAAAGACTTATCTTTAATCTCCAATAAACACAAAGTTCTGATTCTGCTTAAAGAGAACTTCTATAAAGCAACTTTGAATACTTTACCTGCTGTTTTGATAAGATAGATTTTATTCAATGGCACTGTTATCCTGATAGTATTATCTGTTACTTTGATGGTTTGTAATAAAGCTCCTGATTCAGTATAAACAGAAATATTATCTCCTAAATCTGCACCAATCACTGTTATTACATCTTGATCTATATAAACCTTTACATTGCTTTTTTCAATTTGTGAGATTGCTGTAGCTTCTTCTTCAATGATATTTGTAAAATCACTCCACCCTGTAGCTCCCAAATAGTTCGAATAAGTACCTTTAGGCACATATAGTTTACACGTAGTTTTATTTATTTCATAAAAAACATAAGAATCAATGTTTGGGGGCGTCAATGCTTTACAATGTATTTCAGTAATTCCTGTGCAATCAGCAAATGCACCATCCCCAATAGATGTTACATTGCTAGGAATGGTTATTGAAGTTAGTCCTGGGCAAGTATCAAATGCAGAAGACCCAATGGTTGTTACACTATTAGGAATGGTAATTGAAGCCAAATATTGGCAACCAGCAAATGAACAATTTCCTATGGATGTTACATTGTTAGGAATGGTTATTGAAGTTAATCCTGTACAATAAGCAAATAAATAATTTTCTATGGATGTTACACTGCTAGGAATAGTTATTGAAGTTAGTCCTGTGCAATATTGAAATGCAGATTTTCCTATAGATGTTACACTGTTAGGAATTGTTATTGAAGTCAATCCCATGCAATATCCAAATGCATAATCCCCTATAGATGTTACACTATTAGGCAAAATGTAAATATTTGATTTTGCATTAGGATAAGCTATCAATTTTGTGCAATCTTTACTAAATAGAACACCTTCTACAGAGCTATATGCTGGATTGTTTTCTGACACAATAAATTCTTTTTGTATAGTGCAACCATAAAAAGCAGAACTCCCAATGGATATTACTCCGTCAGGAATGGTTATTGAGGCCAATCCTGTGCAACGTTGAAATGCACCAGCCCCTATGGATGTTACACTGTTAGGAATGGTTATTGAAGTTAGTCCTGTGCAATCAGAAAATGCATAATTTCCAATGGATGTTACACTGTTAGGTAAAATATAAATATTTGATTTGGCATTAGGGTAAGTTATCAATTTTGTGCAGTCTTTACTAAATAGAACTCCTTCTATAGAGCTAAATGCTGGATTATTTTCTGACACAATAATTTTTTCTAATTTAGTGCAATGATTAAATGTAGTATTCCCAATGGATCTTACACTGTTAGAAATGGTCACTGAAGTTAATCCTGAACAACCAGAAAATGCAAAATTTCCAATGGATGTTACACTGTTCGGAGTGATTATTGAAGTCAATCCCATGCAATTTAAAAAGGCATAATTCCTAATGAATGTTACACTGTTAGGGATGGTCACAGAAGTCAATCCTGTACAACCAGTAAATGCAGCAATCCCAATTTCATTTAATGATGTTGTATAATCGCTATAGTAGCTACTTCCACCAGTAACAATATTCGCTCCTGATAAATCAAGTACAGAAAGTTTTCCTAGTGTACTATTCCCATCAACATCGCTTCCTGCCATCTCACGAATGTAGCGAATATCAGTTCCATTTAGATCTCCTGTTACAGTAAGATTTGTAATCTGATACTTATCACTAGTTGGAATTAATGAACTTAATGTTCCTGCTGTTTGAACATTGACTGTTTTAGAAATAACCTGGGCATGTAAATCTAAACATAATAACAAAGATATTATTACGAATAGTGATTTAAAATAATTGCTTGTTTTCATAAATAAAAAGTAAAGCTTTCCTGTTCCTTCTGGTTGGCATTAATATTATTATAAAGAGCGTAGGAACTACTTTATAGCACGCTTATAATTATTTATCTTTTTATTTAATGACAAACTTAATGATAAAATATTGTAAATCAAATTAAAAATGTTAATAATAATACAAATACATCATTTTATTTACATATAACCATTTTTTATACTAAATATTATCAACATTACTGGAAGAAGTTGTAAGACACAGTAATTCCACTGAAATATTGATAGAGTTACCATAAACTCCTGATATCTTTATTTCAGTGGAATTCTTAATACAGTCTCAATTAGTTCGTTAGAAGCTAAAGACTCATCTTTAATCCAATATACACAAAGTTCTGATTCTGCTTAAAGAGAACTTCTATAAAGCAACTTTGAATACTTTACCTGCTGTTTTGATAAGATAGATTTTATTGCATGGCACTGTTATTCTGATAGTATTATCTGTTACTTTGGTGGTTTGCAACAAAGCACCTGATTCAGTATAAACAGAAATATTATCTCCTAAATCTGCACCAGTCACTGTTATTGCATCTTGATCTATATAAACCTTTACATTACTTTTTTCAGTTTGTGAAACTGCGGTAGCTTCTTCTTCTTCAATGATATTTGTAAAATCTCTCCACCCTATAGCTCCCAAATAGTTCGAATAAGTACCTTTAGGTATATATAATTTACACGTGGCTTTATTTATTGCATAAAAAACACTAGAATCAACGTTTTGGGGCATCAGTATTCTACAATGTATCTCATTAATTCTTTTGCACCCAAAAAACACATAATCTCCAATGGATATTACTCCGTTACCTATTGTTACAGAAGTTAATCCTGTACAGTTATAAAATGCATAATCCCCAATGGATGTTACACTGTTAGGCAACGTGTAGATATTTGATTTGGCATAAGGATAAGCTATCAATTTTGTGCAATCTTTACTAAATAGAACTCCTTCTACAGAGCTATATGCTGAATTATTTTCTGACACAATAAATTCTTTTAGTTTAGTGCAAAAAGCAAATGCAGAACCCTCAATGGATGTTACACTATAAGGAATAGTTATTGAAACCAATCCTGTACAATGATCAAATGCATTAAATCCAATGGATGTTACACTGTTAGGAATGGTTATTGAAGCTAATCCTGTGCAACCATAAAATGCATAATTCCCAATGGATTTTACTCCGTTACCTATCGTTACAGAAGTCAACCCAGTGCAATCTTCAAACGCATAATCACCAATGGATGTTACGCTGATAGGCAAAATGCAAATATTTGATTTAGCATTAGGATAAGCTATCAATTCTGTGCAATCTTTACTAAATAGAACTCCTTCTACAGAGCTATATGCTGGATTATTTTCTGACACAATAAATTCTTTTAGTTTAGTGCAACCACAAAATGTAGAACTCTTAATGGATGTTACTCCGTCAGGAATAGTTATTGAAGTCAATTCTGTGCAACCATAAAATGCAGTATCCCCAATGGATGTTACTCCGTTACCTATCGTTACAGAAGTCAATCCTGTGCAACCACAAAATGCATTAAATCCAATGGATGTCACACTGTTAGGAATGGTAATTGAAGTTAGTCCTGTGCAACCATAAAATGCAGTATCCCCAATGGATGTTACTCCGTTACCTATCGTTACAGAAGTCAATCCTGTGCAATAACAAAATGTACTATACCCAATGAATGTTACTCCGTTGCCTATCGTTACAGAAGTCAATCCTGTGCAACCAAAAAATGCATAATACCCAATGGATGTTACTCCGTCAGGGATGGCTATCGAAGTCAATCTTATGCAACCATAAAATGCAGCACTCCCAATAGATTTTACTCTGCTACCTATCGTTACAGAAATCAATCCTGTACAATCAGAAAATGTATTATTCTCTATGGATGTTACTCCGTTACCTATCGTTACAGAAATCAATCCTGTACAATCAGAAAATGCATATTCCCCCATAGATGTTACACTGTTAGGAATAGCTATTGAGGTCAATCCTGTGCAACCACAAAATGCATAATACCCAATGGATGTTACTTCATTACCTAACGTTACAGAAGTTAATCCTGTGCAACCATAAAATGCATAATTCCCAATGGATGTTACACTGTTAGGAATGGTTATTGAAGTTAGTCCTGTGCAATTAGAAAATGCAAACTCCCCAATGGATGTCACACTGTTAGGAATGGTTATTGAAGTTAGTCCTGTGCAATATCGAAATACAGCCCACCCAATGGATGTCACACTGCTAGGAATTGCGATTGAAGTCAATCCTGTACAATTAATAAAAGCAGAACCCCCAATGGATGTTACACTGCTAGGAATAACTATCGAGGTCAATCCTGAGCAATCAGAAAATGCAGCAGTCCCAATTTCATTTAATGATGTTGTATAATCGTAATAGTAGCTACTTCCACCAGCGACAATATTTGCTCCTGATAAATCAAGTACAGAAAGTTTTCCTAGTGTACTATTCCCATCAACATCGCTTCCTGCCATCTCACGAATGTAGCGAATGTCAGTTCCATTTAGATCTCCTGTTACAGTGAGGTTGGTAATCTGATATTTATTAGCATCTGGAATTAATGAACTTAATGTTCCTGCTGTTTGAACATTGACTGTTTCAGAAACAACCTGGGCTTGTAAATCTAAGCTTAGTAACAAAGATATTATTACGAATAACGATTTGAAATAGTTGCTTGTTTTCATAGAAAAGAATAAAGCTTTCCTGTTCCTTCTGGTTGGCATTAATATCGTTATAAAAAGCGTAGGAACAACTTTACAGCACGCTTCTAATTATTCTATTTTTTATGGCGTGACAAACTTAATAATAATATATTGTAAAATAAAGAAAATTTTATAGTATTAATCTAAACACATTATTTTCTTTACATATTAAATGGAGAATATATATTTATTGCATAATTTGAATGATTAACTTCTAAAAAAACTGAATTTTGGCAAAATAAAGAAAACTATTTCTATGATTTCTAACAAATGCTTTCTAACTTTGTGTAGTTTGATGCTGTGCCAATAAAAGGACAAAGTAACGTTGGTACAAATAACACTTTGATACCATACGAATATTAAGCTACAAATTTAAAGTCTGAATATACTATGAAACTAGAATATACTGATTGGCAATCAATCTCTTATGCTAAAGCCTGGCAAAAGCAAACCGAGCTTTTCAATGAGATTGTCCGTGCAAAACTTGCAGGAGAACCTTATACCAATAATGTGATTACATGTGAGCACCCACACGTTTATACGCTTGGAAAAAGTGGAAAGAAACAGAATATGTTGCTGGGAGAGGAGCAACTCCAAAAGATTGGAGCCTCGCTTTATCATATAGACCGCGGTGGAGATATTACCTATCATGGACCTGGGCAGATAGTTTGCTATCCCATTCTCAATCTGGAAGATTATAGGTTGGGATTAAAAGAGTATATCCATGTACTAGAGCAGGCTATTATAAATGTCTGTTCTCATTATGGTATCTTGGCTGGACGACTGTCCGGGGCTACCGGAGTGTGGCTGGATGGAGAAACCAAACATGCCCGCAAAATCTGTGCAATCGGAGTTCGTAGCAGCCATTATGTTACTATGCATGGATTAGCTTTTAATATCAATACCGACCTCAATTATTTTCATTATATTAATCCCTGCGGATTTATAGATAAAGGAGTAACTTCTATTGAGAAAGAGTTGAATCAGAAAATAGATATAGAGCAGACTAAATCTCTGTTGCGGTATGAAATTGAGCATCTCCTTATAGGGAAGAAGCTGTAGCTGTTCTCTGGTAAATCTTTTTTTTATAAAAGAACTGTTCAAAAATAAAACGCCGGATAACCAATGGATTATCCGGCGTTTATGTGTTATAAATCTTTTTATTGCTTCAGAATAACATTGAATGGTTTTATTTTCGCCTTTTTACATCCGGGGAAATTACCATCAATTAGTTCATTCAGCTCTTTTACTTCATCTTTATATTGTGTACGAAGTCCGCAATCAATCAACTCCTTTAGCGGATTCTTATCCACGATTCGTGAAAGCATATCTGCCAATGAAGGTGCCTCCGTTAAATGACTGTATTCTTCGTAGGTGTAATTCAGAAAAGCTACATTTTCATTAATTCCCCGGTTATCTAATAAATAGCCATTCTTCAAGGTAGTGGGTTTTGCCAGTTTCCCTTGATAGAATATATCCGTTGGGGCAGGATAGGAGACTATTTTTGTTTTCTCGCTATTCATAATAACAGGAACCAGATCAGTATAATCTTTAATTGTTTTATAAACAACAGCATGCGGACCGGGTACAAAATATTGTTCTTTTTCCATTGAAGAAGTAATATCCTTAGTTATTGTCTTGCCGCTTTGACAAGACAATAGTATAAGTGTTAATATAATGATTGTGAGAAGACTTTTTCTCATTCATTTACTTTTTAATGAATTTGCTAACCTTGGTTCCGTTTTCAGTTACCGACTGAAGAATATATGTACCGACACTTAAATCACTTACAGGAATAGCAATCTCTCCACTCGCCTCAGGTTTCATCAGTAATACTCGTTTCCCGGAAAGATCGATGATTGAGATCGTTTTTACTAATTCTTCCGATTGAAGATATAGCTTATCAGTAGCAGGATTAGGATAAATACTAAGCTTACCTGAAGTAGTCTGTTCTATTCCTGTAGCATCATTAACTAAATTGAATTGTAAATAGCTCTTAGAAGTAGGGAACTGAGTCCAATCGGATATTGACTCATCCCAATAGAAGACTGCAGCAATATAAGAATCCGGAGCTAAACTGAGACTACCACTAAATGTTACTGTTTGCTCTTCATTAGTATCAACAATAATCTTTTGATAGCCAATATAGGCAACTGAGCTTGAACCGGATGACGGGAAGATAAACGCAACGACATTATCATTAAAGAATCCTCCGGTGTTTTTTATTTTAGCAGTTAGCACTGCATTGCTACTGCTAACTTTTGTTGCATCCGGAAAAGAAATTTTAGTTGATAATCCAAGAACTGGCGTTGCTGTGGGTTCAGCCAATACATTTACGGTTAAAGAATTACCAACAGACGAAAATGTTGTTGCACTTGAACGGTCATTTGCAGGATCATACATTGCAGTTAGATAGTATTGTCCGGCTGCCAATGTAATATCTCCTCCCAAATCGAAACTTTTAGTTTCACCGGCAGGAATATTGATAGGGTCTTTGCTAACAACCTGAGTAGTTGCGCTATTTGTAGCCGATTTTAATTGAAGAACCAGTAATGAATTGTATTCTCCTCCGGTATTGGTAAGACTTACGCTGATTCGTCCTGTTTTATTTTGATAAAGATTACCCGTAACAGTTAACGAATTTAATGCCAGCTTTGGTAAAACGTCTGGTGAAGTATAAGAAACATTTTCAGATGTTACAGATACACTTAAATAATAAGGAGTGCCTATCTTACCTCTTACTATTTGCCAACCAGTTTGTCCTGAGGGCTTATATACGCAATAGAGTTTATAATTGCCATTTACAACAGAAGAAGGTATGCTTTTTCCATAAGAAAGCGAATATCCATTATTAGTTCCTGTTGCAGGAATATCGTCATAATCAATCAACTGTACAAATCCATTATCATTGTATAATGCTATTCCTAAAGAGCCACTAAAAGTATTTATGCCATAATTAAAAACTCCTGCAGTTGAAATGGTACAAGGATCATTGCGCTTAACAGAACTTGCTGAAGCTATTAAAGGATAACCCATATATATCTGGTAAGGTGCAACTGTTGATGTGGCATTCGGCTTTTGAACCCCGATAACAATATCCTGATCAGAATTAAAACCTCCGCTGGTTCCACCGCCGATACCCAATGAACCTGGATTGAGTGCAGACAATTCAAAGTACCCATCAGAAGTTCCGCCCCATCCCCAATTGAAATGAAATAAGTTATTGCTGTCATAGCCATCACAAACAAACTGATGACCTCCATCCGTTGAAACTCCACCATAAAAAACCGGACGTTGGGCATTTAGCTCTTTTTTGAGTAAGTCAACCCATTCAGATCTTGAATAGAAATCCCTCATATAGAACTGAAGATTAGAGTCATAACCGAAATAGCTAATTAATGCTTTAGCCATAGTAGTTGTAGATGCCGAACTTGATTCACCATAATCCATATTAACAGCTACTCCGGCATGGTACATCAGTGTTGCAACAGCTAAATTTTGATCTGCTGTGCTTGAACTGCTATATGTTTCAGTCATATTTGCCCAATCATAAGTTGTCTTAGAGAAGTCGACAGTTAACTTCTTTTTTAATGTACTTGATGTGTAGGTGTTTGAACCAGTTCCGGTTACCGGCCATTTATAGTATCTCATAACCTGAGCCATGGCAGTGGCAACGCATCCGGTAACACAGTTCTTGGAAGTTGCAGTATTTACCGGACAAAGATTATTGTACGGTGAATCCTGGTTCCATTGAATTCCTCCCAGAAGAGGAGCAACAGAGGCTGCATAAGATGTTTGTCTTGTATCTGTCAAACTCATTGTTGCAGAGGCAGTCGTTGTTTCTGACTGACTCATTAAAACATTTAGTTCTTTCTGATAAAAGCCAAGCCATGCAGTAAAGTTTGCTGGCAAAGAGTTGATATTAAAACTTCCGCTGTTCGAATAGCCAAGAATCTCTTTTGCCCGATCATCACCGGAAACAATAACAAATCCATTATTTTCTCCGATATTAAATACATAATAGAAGGCATTTCCACTGGAAGAGCGGGTGGCAATACTGTTAGTACAAGTATAAGCTAATGTCAGAGTTGCTGCCCCTGTAGACGCCCTTTTATTGGAACTTTGAGATTTCTGGCAGAAAGCATTAGCAATACTTAGTGCTTCACTGCTTGTTCTTGATATTGCAAATCCGTCGATAGCAAAAGCTATCAGGAAAAGAATGAATAGAGCTGTTTTTTTTAATTTCGCGTTCATTTGTGTTATGTTATTAAATATTCTGTTCTTTTATAAACTTACTTGTGATAACTCCATTTTCAGTGGTAATCTGGATAAGATAAACTCCTGAATTTAAATTGTACACGGGAACGGTTATTTCACCATCCATTAATGGCTGAATAAACATGACTTGCTTTCCTGTAATATCTATAATGCGTATTGATTTTATCTGTTTTTCCGATTTTAAATAAATATTATCTTTAGTTGAGCCGGGATAAACTATCAGGTTATTATTGGTTATATTGGAAAAGCCGGTGTCAGACTCTTTTTTCATAGCCACATTTCCATCAACAACCTGAATATTAAAAAAAGAAACGTGATCGGCAAGTCCTCTCATCTTACTCCACGAAGTTTCATCATTTCCCATATATATGCTATAGAGCTGATATAATCCATTTTCAATATTAGCAGGTAGTTTTAAATCTGAATAGTTTATTGTCTTATCTTCAAAATAACCATTATTAAAACCTGCTAAATTATTTACTACTGTTTCGCCCATTGTAGCAAGCAGAGTAGAGTTCTGGTATAAGCCAATGGCCGTTTTTCCGTTATATGTAGTTATACCGCCATTGTAATATGGAACAAAAACACTAAATGAGGAGTTGGACAGTGAGTCTGCAGTAAATGTCATCGACGATTCGTCATTTAATAATAGTTGATAAGAAGGTTTAGATTCTGATGTTGGCTTTTGAATTCCTATAGTCATGTCCTGAGCTACTGTGTATCCGCCAGCAGTACTTCCGGCATCAGTTCCTGTACTATTGGGCTTTAGAGATGTCAAGGCATAGTATCCGTCACAATATCCATTCCAGCCCCAATTAAAATGATATAAATCATTAACATCATAACCATCGCACACGAAAGCGTGTCCGCCGTTGTTATTGTTGCCACCTCCATATAATACAGGGCGACCACTATTTAATTCATTTTTTAAAATTACCTCCCACTCATCTGCAGAGTAATAATCCCGGTAAATTGTACGCAGATTAGGATCATAGCCCAAATAATTAATTAGCCCTATTGCCGCGTCTTCATCATACGCTGCACTGCTACTGGTTCCATAATCCATATTTGCTGCCACTCCGCAATGGTACATTAATGTAGCCACAGCATTTTTCTGAAGATCTGTTTCACTACCTGTATATTTGTCAACCATATTGCTCCAATCATAAGTCGTTGCCGAGAAATCTACGGTAAGAACTTTATTAATTGTTTCGGAAGTATAGGTTTTTGTACCTGTTCCATTTGTTGGATATTGATGATACCTCATTATTTGTGCGATAGCTGTTGCAACGCAACCGGTATAAGTACTATTACCTCCATTCTTTGGACATAAGGAGTTATATGGAGAACCTTGGTTCCACTTTGTCTGTCCTAACAGGGGTGAAACGCTTGTACTTGAAGAAACAGAGGTGGATTCTGAGGTGGATGTGGGAGATGTGGAATTATCCATCAATAATTGCAACTCATTATGATATATACTTAACCAGTTACGGAAATTTGATGGTATGCTATCCGTTAAAAAGTCTCCACTAGAACTGTATCCTAAAATTTCATTAGCCCTGTCATCACCTGAAACAATAACAAACCCATTGCCATTGCCTGCATTAAATACGTAATAATAAGCATCATTATCAGAGCCAGAACGTGTGGTAACATTTTGTTTATATGATCCGTATGCAAATTTAAGAGAGTTAGTTCCGATAACAGATTTTCTTAAAGAAGCTTTAGATGCTTTTTGATAAAAGCTATTTGCTATGTCAAAAGCTTTACTGTATGTTCTAGGCTTAGAATATCCTGAAGAAATCAATAAATATAAGTAAATGAGGAGTATAATGGTTCTTCTCATAGATATACAGATTTTAATTGAATGATTTTTATCATTGTCTAAAGAACAAAAATAGACATTATTTTCAGTAAACAAAGCTATGTTGAAAAAAATAAATCAATTAATGGCGTTTTTTTAGAGAAATAACCTGAAAATGCGTTAAATACTAAATTGTCCGGGGGAGTAGTAATATTAAATGATTATATGAATATTTTTTTTAATTATATTTGCACAAAAAGAGGCCATTGATATAAAGCCAATAGCCTCTTAATAAGTTACCTATAAATAAATATAATAATTTATGTTTATAAATAGAGCTGAGTAACAATTACAACATTACTATAATGTTACGCCCGTCTTAAATATCGCAATCTCACGATAGTTTTTCTTTTCATTATTTACCGGTTCACCACTTGCAACTTTGATTACGTATTCTATGAAGCGCTCGCAGGTTTTTTCCATTGGCTCATTTTCCAGAATAACTCCGGCATTGAAATCAATCCATCCTGGTTTGTTCTTTGCCAGGTTTGAGTTAGTTGATATTTTCATTGTTGGAACATAAGTACCAAACGGTGTTCCGCGTCCTGTTGTGAAAAGAACAAGATGACAACCAGATGATGCAAGTGTTGTTGCTGCAACCAGGTCGTTACCTGGAGCACTCAATAAATTAAGTCCTTTAGTCTGAATGCGTTCGCCATACTTCATTACACCCTTGACTACGCTCTTGCCACATTTCTGTGTACATCCCAGAGACTTCTCTTCCAATGTGGAAATGCCACCGGCTTTATTTCCTGGAGAAGGATTTTCATAAATAGGTTGTTCGTTACGAATAAAGTAGTCCTTGAAGTCATTGATTAAATGAACTGTTTGCTCAAAGAGATCTTTATTCTCACAACGGTTCATCAGAATAGTTTCTGCTCCAAACATTTCAGGCACTTCTGTAAGTACTGATGTACCACCTTGTGCAATCAGGAAATCAGAGAACATACCAAGCAATGGGTTTGCTGTAATTCCTGAGAATCCGTCTGAACCGCCACATTTTAATCCTACCCGAAGTTCTGAAAGAGGAACATCAACACGTACATCTTTGCTTACTTTTGCATAAAGATCACGAAGAATAGCCATTCCCTCCTCAAATTCATCGCCAACCTTTTGAGTTTCCATGAAAGCTACACGCTCAGTGTCGTATTCACCAATAAATTCACGGAAAGCTGGAAGCTGATTGTTCTCACATCCGAGACCAACAACAAATACTGCACCTGCATTAGGATGAAGAACCATATCGCGTAAGATTTTACGTGTATTCTCATGATCATCCCCTAACTGAGAGCAACCATAGTTGTGTGGGAATGATACAATTGCATCAACACCTTTTCCTTCAGTTTCACGGCGGAGTTCTTCTGCTAATTGGTTTACAACACCGTTAACACATCCCACAGTAGGAATAATCCAGATCTCATTTCTGACACCTACATCTCCATTCTTGCGTCTATATCCTTTAAATGTAAGATCTTTATTGGCTATATCCAGAGTTTCGTGAGCTGGGTTGTATGTATATTCAAGTACTCCTGATAAATTGGTCTTAATTTTTTTTTCATTAACCCAGTCTCCCTGCTTAATGGGACAGATTGCATGACCTATAGCATAACCATATTTAATAATATGATCATCAATAGCAAAGTCCTTTAAAGAAAATTTATGTCCAGCAGGGATATCTTCGTTTAGCTTTATATCCAATCCGTTGACAGAGATAGTTTCACCAGCCGACAGATTAGAGATAGCAACTGCTACATTGTCAGCAGGATTAATTTTTAAATACTTTGTTTCCATTCTTTTTATATATTCTATATGTTATAATTTTATTTTTGAAAATCAAGATAAAACTCTACAGTCTCAGCAGTTAACAAATCTATCGGCATATAGTTGACGCCATTTACCTCTTTTTTAAATATAAGCTGATCACACAATGCTTTTATCCCGTTGTATCCCTGAATCTCAGGTTGCTGAGCAATCAGCATCGACACATAACCATTTCTGAGACATGCTACATTTCTTTCCAATAAGTCATATCCTATCAGATTAAAATCTCTTATATTCTTTTCCTGTAAATATTCACCTATAATATGTACCTTTGAGTTAAAGGTAATTCCACATGTCAATGAAGCATGCTCTTCAAAGAAAGCATCTAGTAGTTGTTCATCTTCATTGGGAGATTTTGGATGAAGATTCAATTCAGCAATATGACATGAAGGGAAATATTTATTCATGTATGCTCTAAAGCCTTTTTCTCTGTTCTCCTGCTGGTTGGATCCTATAATTCCTTCTTTAATCTGACGGAAGATAGCAATCTCTTCTGTCTTTCCAGCCATTAACATTAACATCTTCGCTGCAAAATAGCCACTTCTTTCTGAGTTCTGACCATAAAATGCCAAAGGATGTAAATCAGGAATATTTGAGTCTACAAATATATAAGGTATAGACTGTTCTAAAAGCTGATCAGTAAATTTGCGAGTAATATCGAAAACGGTAGGAGCTAGCAAAACACCATCGGGACGTTCTGCCATAATGTCTTTTCCGGCAGATATAAAAGATGTATAATCGTAAGAATCATAATAAAACATCTTCATGGAAAGATTAAAATCAGAATAATCAGCTACTGCATCATTCAGACCTTTCTCCACAGCGGTCCAGTATTCTCCTTCGAGATGCTGGGGCAACAAACATATAAAAAGATATTTTTTATTTGAAGCCAGAGCACTCGCATACATGTTGGGCTGATAATTTAATTGCTTTAATATCTCTTCAACTCGTTTTCTACTACTTTCAGATACTCCACTTCGACCATGAATCACTCGATCCACAGTGCCAACCGAGACATTAGCAAGGCGTGCTATGTCTTTTATACGTATTCTTTCAGGAAGTTCGTCCATAGAGCAATTAACAATTGGTTATTCGTGCTCGGGCACAATAATAAATTATTTTTTTTCATCGCAAATATATAACAATTTTTGTAATTACGAAAATATTTGTATCTTTGTGCACGTACACGAGTCGAGCATTTAAAAGAGCTTTATTCTATTAATTTGCTTATTTATAGACGTTTAATGCTAAGTATGCAGTGCATTATAATCTGAAAGATGAAAAATTTAATTATTTATTTTAATTAGTACATAGAATTATGGGAAAGAAAGTTGTTACTTTTGGGGAAATTATGTTGCGTCTGGCAACTCCCGGTTATTTAAGATTTTCACAAGCAAAGGAATTTAATGCTACATTTGGTGGTGGAGAAGCAAATGTTGCTGTTTCTTTGGCAAACTATGGCTTGGAAACTGAATTTGTGACTCGCCTACCTAAAAATGACATCGCAGAATCTTGCATCATGGACCTTCGTTCACACAGCGTTGGAACAAAAGAAATTATCTTCGGTGGTGACCGTGTAGGTATTTATTTCCTTGAAACAGGTGCTGTAGCTCGTGCTTCAAAAGTAGTTTACGACCGTGCCAATTCTTCTATTTCAACTATCCAACCAGGAATGATTAACTGGAAAGAAGTCTTTAAAGATGCTGAGTGGTTCCACTGGACTGGTATTACTCCAGCTTTGTCACAAGGTGCTGCTGACGCTTGTCTTGAAGCAATCAAAGTTGCTAACGAAATGGGTGTTACTGTTTCTACAGACTTGAATTATCGTAAAAACCTTTGGAAATATGGTAAAACTGCATCTGAAGTTATGCCTGCATTGGTTGAAGGTTGTGATGTAATCCTTGGTAACGAAGAAGATTGCGAAAAAGTATTTGGAGTTAAACCAGAAGGATTTGATGTTGCTGCTACAAAAGGTGAAGTTAATGCCGCTGAATTTGAATCAGTATGTACTCAGATGATGGCGAAATTCCCACGTGCAAAGAAGGTTATCATTACTCTTCGTGGTTCTATCAATGCAAACCACAATACTTGGGGTGGTGTTCTTTACTCTGATGGTTCATTGAAACAATCTAAGAGATATGACATTACTCACATTGTTGACCGCGTAGGTGGTGGCGACTCATTTATGGGTGGTCTTATCTATGGTTTAATTTCTTATCCTAACGATGATCAGAAAGCTTTGGAATTCGCAGTTGCAGCTTCTTGTTTGAAACATACAATTTATGGTGACTTCAATTTAGTTACTGTTTCTGAAGTTGAGAACTTAATGGGCGGTGATGGTTCAGGTCGTGTTTCTCGTTAATTGATTATAATAATAAAAAAAATGGCAAGATTTTCAAAAATACAAGTGCTTAATGCAATGGCAAGCACTGGGATGGTTCCCGTTTTCTATAATAAAGATGTTGAAGTAGCAAAGAATGTTGTAAAAGCATGCTATGAAGGCGGTGTTCGTGCATTTGAATTCACAAACCGTGGCGATTTTGCACAGGAAGTATTCGCAGAATTAGTAAAATGGGCAGCAAAAGAATGCCCTGAAATGATTCTGGGAATTGGTTCTATCGTTGATCCAGCTACTGCAGCTATGTATCTTCAATTAGGTGCAAACTTCATTGTTGGGCCATTGTTCAATCCGGAAATTGCTAAGGTTTGTAATCGTCGTTTGGTTCCTTACACTCCAGGATGTGGTTCTGTTTCAGAAATTGGTTTTGCACAGGAAGTAGGATGTGATCTTTGCAAAGTATTCCCTGCCGGAAACGTAGGTGGTCCTTCATTCGTGAAGAATGTTAAGGCTCCAATGCCTTGGTCTATGTTAATGGTTACAGGTGGTGTTGAACCAACAAAAGACAACCTTACAGCATGGATTAAAGCTGGTGTAACTTGTGTAGGTATGGGATCTAATCTTTTCCCAAAAGACGTAGTTGCAGCTCAGGACTGGTCTTGGATTGTTTCTAAATGTAAAGAAGCTTTCGGATATATTGCCGAAGCTCGCAAATAATATCACTGCTAGATTTACTAGTCATAAAAAAATCCCCCTGAAGGATCAATTTCAAGGGGTATTTTTTATTTTTTGTTTAAATTGTTTAAAGGGGGAAGCATCGGGATAAATTCATTAAGAAAATATCCCGGTGTTTTGCTTTTTGTACCTATCCTTTCTTTACCAATTTAAGGATACGTGTAACTGAGAAGGATTGCTTATGGAAGATAAACATTGGAACCGCAACCCCTACTACAAGGGCAAACATAATAAAAGTAGTTGTTAATCCATTTTTAAATATGGATACAATTATATCAACATATGCAGATTCATCTTTGCATTGAACAAATTTCACTAATGCAAGAACTGTTTTATAAGCGAACATCCCCGGAATCATTGGCAGCAAAGAAGGAAATGCGAAAACCTCAGCCGGACAATGAATTAGCTTTGCAAAAGGAATGCTTAACATGCCAATAGAAAAAGCGGCAATAAAAGATGCTGTAGCAATATCTAATGGAGTACCATGTATTAGACTGTAACGTAATCCATGGCCAATCGCTGCCAAACAAGCAGATATAAGAATCGCCTTACGTGGAGGGTTCGAAATAACTGCAAATCCGATAGAGGCAATTGCAGCAAAAAAACCATCAAAAATAATAGCTTCTAAAAAATCAAAGTTTATCATAATGTTTTTACTCCTAATAATAATAAGGTGAGTGACAAGCCTATTGAAAGACAAATAATTAATAATGCAGCATTAATTAAACGTGAAACGCCAGCTAAAACATGACCTTCTATAATATCAATAATTCCGTTAATCAATGGAACGCCAGGAACAAGGTAAAGTACACTGGTACCCAACGCTATCTCAGGAGTTGTTCCGATGTTGTAGAGTAGGGCCGTACTACCTATCATGGAAGCGACAAAAGAAGATACAATAAAGACAAACAGATGATTAATATGCTTCTCCATCATTTTTTGACGGACAAAGAAACCTACCAGCGTTGCTACAAAAACAACAGCCATTGCTTGCCAGTCACCAGTAAATAGTCTGCAGAAAGAAGCATTGGCACAAGCTACCAGAAAAAGAACCAGCCATTTGCTCATTCTTGGATTACTTACAATGTCCGAATACTTTTTCTTAATCTCATCCAAAGACAAATGATCATCATAAGCTTCCCAGCTAAGAGAACTGAGTCTGGAGTTGATTTCAAAGTTCAAAGCCATTGGCTTGATCTTGTTTACAGTACTGTAGGAATGGGTATTATCCTTATCCCTTAGGGTCATGATAATGGTTTTCTGGAAAATAGTCATGTCGACAAAAAAGCCAAAAGACTCGGCTATTCGGGACGTATTTCGTACAATACGTGAAGTATGTACCCCTACTGCCATTAGACTGGTTGAGTAATCGGATAAGAATTTAGACAACTCTTTGAGTTCGGTATGAATGTCCATATGGTTAAATTATTGGTTTAATTTTATGGATCTCACGTATCGATTTAGTATAATCAAAGGTCTGTTTTTTCGCGGGTGCAAAGGTAATTAAAAATAGAGAAGAGAAAAATAGTAGGTCTATCTTTTTATTAGAATTTTATTAAAAATACGTATTTAAATACATTTCAGAAAAATAGTTACCCCCATTAGCAGAAAGAAAATATGATTTTCCATTAAAAGTAATTGAAGCTGCAATGGGGATAACTTATTTTTATTCCAGATAATAATGTTTCACTGTTTTCAAGTTATCTGTTAATTCATAAACCAATGGAACTCCTGTAGGAATTTCCAGATTAACAATATCCTCATCACTGATATGATCAAGATATTTAATTAATGCCCGAAGGCTGTTCCCATGTGCCGTAACAAGTACTGTTTTTCCTTCAAGCAGAGATGGCGCAATATAATCCTGCCAAAAAGGCAAAACGCGCTTTATTGTCATTTCCAGGGATTCGCCTAAAGGAAGAACAGCTGGGTCAATTCCTTTGTATTTCATTTCATTTGATGCACAACGTTCATCATTTGGTTCCAGTAAAGGAGGAGCAATGTTGAAACTTCTACGCCAGATGTGTACTTGTTCATCACTATATTTTAGTGCAGTTTCGGCTTTATTTAATCCTTGTAACGCTCCGTAATGCCGTTCGTTTAATCTCCAGTGGTGAACTTCCGGTACCCATAATAAATCAATCTCTTCCTGCAATAGATGCTGCGTTTTAATTGAACGTTTAAGTACAGACGAATAAGCGATGTCAAAGCTAATACCTGCTTTCTTAATCATTTTGCCGGCATTTTTTGCTTCATTTTCTCCTTTCTCGCTTAAATCTACATCCGTCCATCCGGTAAATCTGTTTTCTTTATTCCATTCACTCTCTCCGTGTCTTATCAATATTAATTTTCTCATATCCTATTCAGTTTTAATAATTATTGCAATAATAACAATTTTTGTCTGATTTAGTTTCAATTCCTGATATTTTAAATTTAGTAATTCCGGATTGTTGCAATCCTATTCAGAGTTATACTTGTACCTGTCAGGATAGAGGCAATATAAGAAGTAATGCTGATAAAACTTATAAGCCAGATGTTAGTTGTTGCTTTTTGCACTATTGGAAAAATAATTCTTAATTAAATTACATTAAATATAATATCGGATAAATATTACCTTAAACTAATTATATTTGTGATAAATATAGATAGTGAATGAATAAGCTCCACAATATATTTCTTTTTATTGCAACGATAATGATGCTTTCAGTAACATATTCCTGTACGGAAACACCTTCTGCACAGGAAGTTCAGTTATTGGACTCACTTAATCAGCGATCGTACAATTTGCGATATAAGCAATTGGATTTATCTTATAAAGAAGCGCTTCTGGCATATCATAAAGCAGATAAATACAATCTGGGGAAAGCGGAAGCCTGTAATAATCTGGGGTTCTGTGAATTTATGCGGATGGACTTCGATGCCTCGGAAAGGCATTTTCGAGAAGTTTATAAAATGACTCAGAACGAGCTGGAATTGGTGATTGCTGATATAGGAATGATGAAGATTTATCAGCGTACTTCTATGAATAAAGAGTACTATGATTGTCGCAACAGTGCTGTCCGACGAATGAAGCGCATTGATGAAGACCAGTCAGTCTTTGTGGATGTTCATGAAAAAAAACGATTAAACTTTGCCCGTTCGGAGTTCTTTATAGTTTCCTCCATTTATTATTTTTATCTGAAACAGGAGTCGGAAGCCATTCAGTCCATCAATCAGATTCAGGACGCCGATCTGGCTTCTGATACGGCTCAGATTTTATATTACCACTATATAAAAGGTTCTGCAGAACTCTTTGAAAAGAATAATACTGAACAAAATAGCGTTACAGAATTCGATGAACTATTTAAATGCTGGAAACTTAGTCAGAATAATTATATCTATTTTGAAGCAAACAGCATTCAGGGAATTGCTGCATTACTCAATAATAAGAGTGTTTATAACCAGATTTATTCTGAACGTCCACATTCGCTCCAGACTCTTAATAACTATTATCGTTTTCAAAGTAAAGAGATTACAGCAACAGATACAATGCTGACGCTAAATCTTGCCCGAAAAGCTCTCGAGGAATATAAAAAATATAAAGACATTTACCAGATTGCAGGAGCCTATGTTTCAATAGGCAAATATTACAATATTCATGGACATTACCGGCAAGCACTTGATTCATTGGGTAAGGCACTGGATTGCGTAAACCAACATCATAGACTTTATTACAATGAAAGAAAAAACAGCCTTGACCAGCTGAAGACCTTTAACGAACAAGATACTGTTTATACTGAGTTAAGCTGGATTTCCAGAAATAATATTAAAACCGTTCCCGAATGGATATCTCGTATTCGTGAACAGTTAAGCGTATCTTATGCCGGACTGGGAATGAAAGTTCCTTCAAACTATAACAGGAATATTTATCTCGATATTCTCGATTATACACGTCAGGACAAAGAGCTGGAGAGTCGTTCGCAGGAACTGGAAAAAGAAGACAGACAGTTGAATGTGCTTTCTGCATTTGTTTTTTCAGGTATTATCCTGTTGATTATTCTTTTCTGGATTCTCAACTCACGTTCTAAGATTCGTAACCGTAGACATACTCAACGATTGAGAACCACGCTCGAAATATGCCAACGGATTACAGCATCGATTCCTGTAGATGTGGGAAGCACTGATGAAATTGTTGCTGCTGTAGGCACTGCTATTCAGGCTGATTTAAAGCTTTTGTTCAGGGCTTATTCTTTGCGGATTGGAATCTTTGATAAAGATACCAACCAGTTTGTTTATCCTTCCATTGATGAAGAAGTTGTTGAAAATGAATCTATTGAGAATGATCTGGTAAAATCATTGTTTAACCTTTATTTGCCACAGGAAGAACATCCGGTAGGTGTTGTAGAACTATACACCCGTCACAAGATGACTAAAGATGAAACAGCATTAATGAATGTCATTGCTCCATACATTGCCTGGACACTGGGTAATGGCCTCACATTTATCTCTTTGGGCGATGAACGAATCAGACTGGAAAAGCAACGTTATGTATATGAGCAGCACATCTCAGAAAATAAACGGCAAAATCTCATAAAAAAGGCATGCATGGCCATTGTTTACGGCATTACTCCATACATGGACCGTATTATTAATGAAGTGCATAAGCTCACTGCAAAAAATTCTTTGCTGGATGAGAGCATTAAGCATGAGAAATATCAGTATATTGATGAGCTTGTAACCAAAATCAATGAATATAATGATATTCTGGCTCTTTGGATCAAGATGAAACAAGGGTCGTTGAATCTGAATATTGAGAACTTTGAGTTGAATGAGCTTTTCGAGGTTCTGGCAAAAAGCAGGAAAAACTTTGAGATGAAGCACCAGACCTTTAAAGTGGAGTCTACAAATGTTACTGTCAAAGCGGACAAGGCCCTAACCATGTTTATGATAAACACGCTGACTGAGAACGCTCGCAAGTATACTCCGCAAGGAGGAACCATTTGTGTACAGGCTCAGGCTACTGAAAATTACGTTGAAATATCGGTAACTGATACGGGAAGAGGTATCTCTCCCGATGATATTGCAAGGATATTGGATGAAAAGGTCTACGATTCCAGTCAAATAGGAATGGAATCCAATGATAAGGAAGAGCTTCTTAAAAATAAAGGCTACGGATTCGGGCTGATGAACTGCAAGGGGATTATTGAAAAATACCGCAAAACAAGCGATCTTTTCAAGACTTGCATGTTTAGCATAGAAAGTACTCCGGGCAAAGGCAGCCGCTTCTATTTTCGGTTACCTTCAGGAGTGCGCAAAACATTGGGCATATTGGTCTGCATTCTTCTCTCTGCCGGATTCAGTTCCTGTGGAAAACTGGAAAGACCCCAACAAAAGGGATATAATTACAAAGATTCCGTTTCTCTGCATCCAAAGAAAGGATATGATAAACTGCTAAACGAGGCTTCTCTTTTTGCTGATACAGCCTATTACTGCAATGTGATAGAGGATTACCCGCTGGCATTGCAGTATGCAGATTCAGCCATCTCACGGTTAAACCGTCATTATAGAATGTATGCACACAAGCCACACCATTTTATGACCTTAAGGGGACAGGGAACATCTGCTGAAATATACTGGTGGAATGAAATGTTCGATTCTGATTTTTATGTAATACTTGATATACGAAACGAAGCATCGGTGGCTTTTCTGGCACTTAAACAATGGGATAATTATCAGTACAACAATGCAGCTTATTCTCAGCTCTACAAATTGGTAAGTGAAGACTATTCGCTGGAAGAATATTGCCGGAATCTGGAACATTCCACAAATAATAAAGTGGTAGCCGGTATTCTGTGCATTTTACTTCTGATTATATTATTTATTGGTTATTATTTGCTTTACATCCGCAAGCGGCTAATGAACAGATGGAATCTGGAACAGGTGTTAGAAATAAACAAACAAGTGCTGGCATCTTCACAGACACTCAAGGACATTCCCAGGCATATTGTAGATAATTGCTATGATGGAATCAATGAATTGCTTACCATTGAAATGCTGAGTATTGGGGTGTATAACGAAGATAGCAATAAACTGGAATTTGCTTATAATCCGCACCAAACAGAGTGGAATACAACCAGCAAAGAAAGCCAGGAGGAACACGAAACACTTACTGAAGTTATGGAGCGTTGTTTTGAAACGCGTGAATATATCACCGGAAAATTGACAACTCTTTCAGTTTATGGCAATGCATTATCAGATATATCTGTCCAGGCTCTCCCGTTAATGGTTGAAGTGGGAGAGACTCACCGTTGCGTAGGTGTGCTTGCTTTTTTGCGGCAGGAAGGGAATGAACAGGAAAACAATCGCCTACTCATTGAATTAATCACCAATTATGTGGCTATTGTGGTGTTTAATGCGGTAGTGAAGATTGCTACTAAATACAGGGATATTGAATCGGCGGAAGAAGATGCTTACCGGGCTTCCTGGGAAGACAGTCTGTTGCACGTTCAGAATATGGTACTCGATAACTGTCTTTCTACCATCAAGCACGAAACTATTTATTATCCCAGCAAAATAAAGAATATCATTGATAAGCTGGCGAAAAAGTCACTTACCTCTGAACAGGAGAAAGAAAATATTCAAACCATCAGTGAACTGATTGATTACTATAAAGGCATCTTTACCATTCTGAGTTCCTGTGCGGCAAAGCAATTGGAAGAAGTAACTTTCCGCCGGGGAACAGTAGATGTGGATGAATTGTTGTTGCATGCGCAAAAGTATTTCCGAAGAATGAGCAAGCGTGCGCAATGTAATGTTACGTTTCGTACAGAAGAGAGCGGCTTGAAACTAATAGGGGATGTTATTCAGCTGAGATTTTTACTTGAAAATCTGATTGATGAGAGTCTGGCTGTACCCAAAGAAGGAGAATTATTGCTTGAAACAAAGACCGATGGCGAGTTTGTTCGCTTCCATTTTACCGACAGACGAAGGGAAAAGAAAGTAGAAGAGCTGAATCAGCTGTTCTATCCAGACCTTACCCGCATGACAGCTTCGGAAGATGGAACGCTTAAAGGAACCGAATATCTGATTTGTAAACAGATAATCCGCGACCATGATGAGTTTGCCGGTCACAGGGGCTGCCGTATCAATGCAGAACCTTCTCCGGAAGGAGGATTTACTGTCTACTTTACTTTACCAAAGAGAAAGGAAAGTTAGGGTAATCTATAAGGAATGCTAAGGAAAAACATAAGGAATAAAGAATAAAAAGCAGTAGAGCTTATTTTATAGTAGTGTAGAGATATATACAGATAAGTGTACACCTAATTATCAAAAGGAATACTTTTTTTTAAAAAGATATAGTGAATAAAAGCAATAAGTATATAGAATAAAAGCATTAAACATAGAATTAAAGAAACATGGAAGATAAGAAATTTAAAGTTATCATTTTAGAAGATGTAAAGCTTGAACTCAAAGGCACAGAAGAAATCTTTCGTCACGAAATACCCAATGCCGAAGTAATTGGCACAGCTATGACCGAAAAAGAGTTCTGGCCCCTGATAGAAGTCCAGGTTCCCGATATGGTATTACTCGATCTGGGGCTGGGAGGCTCCACCACCATCGGGGTAGATATCTGCAAGAATCTACGCAAAAAATATAAAGAAGTGCGGGTATTGATATTTACCGGTGAAGTACTCAACGAAAAACTCTGGGTAGATGTGCTCAATGCCGGGGCGGACGGAATTATTCTGAAAACAGGCGAATTGCTTACCAAGACAGATGTACAAGCTGTAATGGATGGCAAGAAATTAGTCTTCAACTATCCCATTCTCGAAAAGATTGTAGACCGTTTCAAACGGTCGGTTACTAATGACGCCTTGCGTCAGGAAGCTGTGATTAACTATGATATTGATGAATACGATGAGCGTTTCCTTCGTCACCTGGCTTTGGGCTATACCAAAGACATGATTGCCAATCTGAAAGGAATGCCTTTTGGCGTAAAATCTCTGGAGAAACGTCAGAACGATTTGGTAGCCCGCTTGTTTACCCAAGGTGAACGGGTAGGAGTGAATGCCACCCGTCTGGTAGTCCGTGCGTTGGAACTTCGTATCATAGACCTTGATAATCTCGAAGCAGATGAAGAATAAATTGCGAATGCCTCACCCGGCAACGATGTTTTTACTGCTCACCGTAGCAGTTATCATGTTTTCGTGGATATTTGATATCTACGGAATTCGTGTGATTAATCCTCAAACGGGTGAAGTTATTCGCGTGCAAAGTCTGCTTGGTGCCGAAGGAATCCGTTGGCTGCTGCGACATGTAGTGACCAACTTCACCGGATTTGCCCCATTGGGAATGGTAATGGTGGCAATGTTTGGTGTGGGGGTAGCTGAGCATTCGGGTTTCATAGGTGCCTGCATACGGAAAAGTCTGAAAGGGAATGCCAGTCAGCGCGGAGTAATTCTTTTAGTCATTTTTCTGGGTATTCTTTCAAACATAGTTGGTGATGCCGGGTATATCATTCTTATTCCTATAGCCGCCACACTTTTCCTTTCCGTTAAGCTACATCCGGTCGCAGGAATTGTAACTGCATATGTTTCTGTGGCCTGCGGCTTCAGTGCCAATCTCTTTCTCAGCACACTCGATCCGCTTCTGGCCGGTTATACTCAGGAAGCTGCAGCCACCGTGGTTTCTTTCAGGGGCAATGTAGGTCCTCTTTGCAATTATTATTTCATGTTTGCCTCCACATTTGTCATTGCAGCTGTCATTTATTTTATTACAAAAAAGAATTTGATACCCTCTTTGGGGGAATATACCGACATTACCTCTTATGGAAACTATAAATCACTTACCCGCAGAGAACAGCGTGCACTGTTAATAGCGTTAGGCATAGGGTTAATTTATACTCTGATTATATCATTTGCCACCTTTTCTCCCTGGGGCATTCTGAGAGGTGTCACCGGTAGTCTTACCCGCTCACCATTTATATTTGGGGTTCTCTTTCTTATCTCTTTTGGTTTTGGCCTGATGGGAACCATCTATGGATTTGCCTCCGGACGTTACCGCAGTGATTCTGATGTAATTAAAGGACTGTCTCACCCTATGCAACTGTTGGGCGTTTACTTTGTAATTGCTTTCTTTGCCGCACAGATGTTTGCTTGCTTTGAATATTCCCATCTGGACAAATGTCTGGGCATAATGGGAGCTAATCTGCTCACTTCCATTCATACCAGCAGCTTTGTTACATTGCTGTTATTTATCCTATTTACCACAGTGATAAACCTTATCATGGTTTCCGCTACAGCAAAATGGTCGTTCATGGCGTTTATCTTTGTTCCCATGTTCGCCGCAATGGGAATAAGTCCTGACTTAACCCAGTGTGCATTCCGTATCGGAGATAGCGCAACAAACGCAATAACGCCATTTTTATTCTATATGCCATTAATACTTGCATATATGCAGCAATACAACAAACAAGCCAATTATGCCACTCTGTTTAAATATACCTGGCGCTATTCGGTTTACGTACTGCTGGCATGGACAGCATTCTTTGTTGTTTGGTATTTACTGAAAATTCCATTAGGAGTATAATAATATGATAGAGAATAGTATTTTTATAATTATCGGCATTATAAATATAATACCCATAATAGTATTCGCGATTTTTCCTTTTTTGAAAAAAGATCGATGTGACAACTCAATATTTAGTCGCAATCCGTTAATACTATTTATAGAAGGATTCATTTTTTCTATCCTGCTATTTGTTCTGTATCTCTATTGTATCGGACCATTTTATCCAGACAACGGTAGAGAATTACCACTAGTAATGATCGTTTATGAGATAAACCTATTACCAATAGCAGCTATAGTTCTGTTTTTAGTTTGCCTTGGTTGTAATATTACCTGGACAAAACATTACTGGTATTGGGTAATAATTATACTAGCGCTAATGTTATATTTTCTTTTCTATCTATTTATTGACGATCTATCGGAATTTTATAAAACGTTCTTTCTTTCTGGAAATCCAGCATAAGCTGATCAACAATAACTTCCGGGTCGAGTGCACTGATACGAATGGTGTGCTTTCCCAGAATGTTTATTTTATGAAGAGTAGTGTTCAGCGATTGATTTCTCAATACATTGATTTTCCATGGCTCACTGCGGAATTCAGTTTCATAAGCCACCACCTGAGGCTTTTCGTTATCTATTGATATTGCGTAACGGATACTGCCACCATTGACAGAGTGATTGGGAATAAGTGCCACTCTTAAGGCTGCCTCTCCCGAAGTTGTAGTATAAATATAGTACGTCAATTCTCCTTTTTTAGGAAGAGAAACAGCTTTAGCGCTATGTCCTAAACCATCAATAACATGCGCTCCCTTTGTTGCCTTACCGAAGTCTGCCGCATTCCATGCAACCATTCCATTTGCTTCGGTCATGATTCCTGGGGCAATGTTCTTTGCCTGCACATCAAACCGATACTTTTCTCCGTCAACTGACAATAATAACTCACCCGCATAATCTTTATTAATCTTTGTCCAATCTGCACTTACAATAATTCTCTTTTCATATCGTAATCCGCATTCTTGTTCTTCTATTTTAAGCCATTCGGGAGACTTTTCAATTTTCCAGTCAACAGGCTTGCTGCCACGGCTGAATAAAGAGATAAAAGTCTGATTACCCGCTTCACGAACAAATGGAATAAGATTAGACAGCTGTTTTGATTGCAGAGGTATGCTGTCACCCTCTATCCATACCAGCGCCGAAGCATTAACCTGAGGAGAAACTTTTCCGGGCAGGGCAGGGTATTGGAATACAGGAAGCTGACGCGGCTTCATGTCCATCATTCCATTCCATTTAGCTTTTTGAATGTCGTGATTATAAGTCTGTGTAAGTCCGGCTATCTCATTATATGCATGATCGCTCAGAAATGAATATTCATTGGCTGCAAGCAAATTATAACGAGCCAGTAATCGGGCCTTTTGCGCATACAAATGTTTTATATTCATTGCAGCTGCACCACAAACCGGGTATTGCACTAGTTCAAAGTAAGCATCCCGCTGTTCTACCGGGATTGTTTTGGCAATTTCTTTCACCTTTTCAGAAAGAGCAGAGTATTGATATGCACGTTTCTGCAGTTCATTACCAAATGCAAATGGACTGAATTCAGAATCAATCACAGGAGTTTTTCCATCTTTTACAGAAGCTTCTTCCACACGACTCCATCCCATAAATTCCGGTTTACGGATATCGGCCAACTGATAATATTTATTCATCAAAGGAGTGAGTTCCTTGCCTGCTTCATTGCCGAATTCTCGTATAAGCCATTTATCTAAATGCTGGGAAATCGTATTAGAACGAATACTGTTTACGTTCCAGGCAAGGTCCATAAAGAACTCTATGTCATATTCTCCTGGTTTGATATCACCCACATTCAGTATCCAGAGTTTGCGAGCCCCGTAATCCCAGGCACGCTTCATCTCGGTATAGATCAAAGCTGGTTGTGTAGTGCAAAGCCACAAGTAATCATGTGGTCGCCCCCAGTAGGAGATATGGTAATATACACCAGCTCCACCGCTTCTTTTTCGTTCCTGCTCATTGTTCAGGCGGGTGATATAGCCATAATTATCATCACACCACATAAGCGTTACATCATCTGGTACCTTCAGTCCATTATTATATACATTGAGAACCTCTTTGTACGGTACAAATACCTGAGGCACTTTGGTTACATCGGGATTAACGTACTTGGCCAACAGCTCACGCTGGTCTTTAAACACATTAGTCAGTGCAGCCGTGTGCTCTTCCAGCGTTTTTACTCCCTGCATCTGTCCGTCATGAACGCCTCTCATTCCAATGGTATAGATATTCTCAGATTGACCAATGTTCTTCAATCTCTCTGTCCAGTAAGAAGTGATAGCTCCTTTATTGGTCAGATAATTATATTCTCCGTATTTACTCACATCCCATTCTCCGGCACTATTTCGCATCAACGGTTCACAGTGAGATGTAGCCATTACAATGCCATATTTATCGGCCATTTCTTTTGTGCCATTTACAAAATAAAACGGAACTGTACACTCATGCATGGCCGGCCAGATAGTATTAGCACGAAGTCGGAGCAGCAATTCAAAGATCTTCGCATAGGTTTTTGGACCAATTTGTCCTTTTACTGAAGTCTGCTCAAAGTTTTTAGAACTCCACGGCATCAATCCCCAGTCTTCATCATTCAGGAAAATGCCCCGATACTGTACTGATGGCTGTTGCATATTCACGTATCCTTCGGGCAGAGTTAGTGAATTTTTCTTTTCAGGAGTAGCGTCGGCCCACCAGTTCCATGGCGAAACTCCGATAATGCGTGACAGCTCAAGTATTCCGTAAGCCGTACCGCGTGCATCACTACCCAGAATTACCAGACAAGGATCTTTTTCCCTTTGAATAACCTGAACCTTAAATGCCTCCCATTGATTTAGTAATTCCTTTACTGAAATATTTTCCTTCTTCAGCCATTCGTCTGTTTCCTTTGATCTGCCCACTGTTGCTATAATAATAGAAGCATTATCGGGCAATTTAATCTCCGTTGGCTTATTTCCTGATACAGCTTCTATATCAGATAAAAACATCTCTGCAGCCATGTGCACAACCATATTTTCATTCTTATTCAGATATAGTGATGCACTCTTTCCTTGTGAGATTAAAGAGAAATTACCGGCAAAAGCAGCAGATGAAAGAGTTGTCTCAAAGCACAAGAGTAGTAAAAACGGGCGAAATATATGTTTCATAGCGTTCAATAATATTATTCTGATCAGAATGTAAAAAGTTACAGCTGGCAAATATACTTGTTTCTTTGGCTTATTGCTAAATATCCAGCTTATAGAATAACCTTTTTTATTGATTTATTGCCGAATAGATGAGATTTATTCAGGGTATATATCGGCTATTCTAGCTATATTTATATACAAAGGTGGAGGAATTCCGGAATATTTCCTTTACCTTTGTTACTACTAGATCATTAAAATTGGAACAGCTATGGAACCTATGCATAAAATAAGCAAAGTAAAAATCCGTTCTCTGCAGCTGGACGATTATGCCCAACTCTCACAATCTTTTACCAGAACCTATTCAGATGGAAGCGATGTGTTCTGGTCTCACGAACAAATAGAAAAATTAATCACAATCTTCCCTGAAGGACAGATTGTGGCAGTTGTAGATAATAAAATTGTAGGTTGTGCTTTCTCAATCATCGTAGATTATGATATGGTAAAGAACGATCACACCTATGCCTCTGTTACCGGGAAGGAAACTTTTAACACACACAATCCTCAGGGAAATATTTTGTATGGAATAGAAGTCTTTATCCATCCCGAATATCGTGGACTTAGGCTGGCAAGACGAATGTATGATTACCGCAAGGAACTTTGTGAAACACTGAACCTAAAAGCTATCATGTTTGGGGGCAGGATACCCAACTACCATAAATACGCCGAGGATATGCGTCCAAAAGAGTATATTCATAAAGTGAGTAAGAAAGAGATCTTTGATCCAGTGCTTACCTTTCAGTTATCCAATGATTTCCATGTGCGCAAAGTAATGACCAATTACTTGCCAAACGATGAGGAATCACGCCACTTTGCCTGTCTATTACAATGGGATAATATATATTATCAACCTCCTACGCAGGAGTTTATCCCTCAAAAAACAACTGTCCGGCTGGGATTGGTGCAGTGGCAGATGCGTTCTTATAAGACCATTGACGATGTATTTGAGCAGGTAGAGTTTTTTGTGGATGCTGTTTCCGATTATAAAAGTGACTTTGTACTTTTCCCCGAGTATTTCAATGCACCACTGATGGCAAAATTCAATCATCTAGGGGAATCTCAGGCTATACGTGAGCTTGCCAAATATACCAACGAGATGCGCAAACGTTTTATTAATCTGGCTATCAGTTACAATATTAATATTATAACCGGCAGTATGCCACAGCTTCGTGGTGACGATCTTTATAATGTGGGATTTCTTTGTCGCCGCGATGGAACCTTTGATACTTATGAAAAGATTCATGTTACACCAGATGAAACGAAAAGCTGGGGACTTTCCGGAGGAAAAATCATTAAAACCTTTGATACCGATTGTGCAAAAATAGGAATACTAATTTGCTATGATGTGGAATACCCTGAACTTACCCGCATCATGGCCGATCAAGGAATGCAGATACTCTTTGTTCCGTTTCTGACCGATACACAAAACGGTTATTCACGCGTAAGGATCTGTGCTCAGGCCCGTGCCATTGAGAATGAATGCTTCGTGGTTATAGCAGGAAGTGTGGGAAACCTGCCAAGAGTGCACAATATGGATATACAATATGCTCAGTCGGGCGTATTTACTCCTTGCGATTTTGCCTTTCCAACCGACGGAAAGTGTGCCGAAGCCACACCAAACACCGAAATGATTCTGGTATCTGATGTGGATCTGGACTTGCTGAATGAGCTTCATACTTATGGTAGTGTTAGGAACTTAAAAGACAGAAGAAGTGATCTTTATGAACTTAGGTTAAAGAAATAATATAAGTTGTATTGAATCAGTCGTCATATCATGACTTCTCTGAATACTCTGAAACACCCTTGAAAAATTTGTATTTCATCACCCTCTTTTTAATATTTTAAATATTTTCAGAAGTGTCAACTAACTGTACATAATAATAAGTTGGATTTGAAATTAAAAGCGCAACATTTGGCTTAAAAATATCATTTTTATAAAAAAAACATGTAAAGATAGTGTTTTGTATTTAATAATTTATTGTTTACATAAAATAAATATGGATGAATCTAAATCTTTGTTCGTTTTATCCATATCTTCTTACACAATATAAAATTTACCCATTCACTTTCTTGTAATCTGCGAGGAATTGCGCTAGTCCGCTATCTGTCAAAGGATGCTTTAATAATCCTTTTATTGCACTTAGCGGACAGGTTGCAACGTCTGCACCAACTTCAATGCATTGAATTATATGCTGTGTGTGTCTTATTGAAGCAGCCAGGACTTGAGTCTTGAATCCGTATACAGAATACATTTCAACAATTTTGCGTACAACATCAATTCCATCGCTACTGATGTCATCTAATCGGCCTACAAAAGGAGATACGTATGTTGCTCCGGCCTTTGCTGCCAATAGAGCTTGTCCAGGAGAGAAAACAAGCGTGCAATTTGTACGGATTCCCTTACCAGTAAAGTGTTTAATAGCTTTTATCCCATCTGCAATACATGGAACTTTCACTACAACATGTGGATGAAGAGCTGCTAATTCTTCACCTTCCTGTATCATTCCTTCATAATCCGTAGCAATCACTTCCGCACTCACATCGCCATCCACAATATTGCAGATTTCAACATAATGTTTCCGCTGATTTTCCACTCCTTTGATATCTTCTTTTGCCATTAGTGAAGGATTAGTTGTTACTCCATCGAGAACGCCAAGATCATTGGCTTCTCTGATCTGATCCAAATTTGCTGTGTCAATAAAAAACTTCATAATACGATTTATTTATACGGTTAAAGTAACTATCGAGTAAATTTACAAAACAATTCTGAATAAACAAATGTTTTAACATATATGTATTGATAATGAGCGCTATAATCTGAATGCTGGTACTATAATAGGTTTTGTCTATATCCCTATAGAAACTATCAATCAGAATATTTAGGCAACTCTGAATATATCTTTTAGTTTTGTGGAAAGAAAAGAAATACAAACAATTTAAATTATAAAATTATGAGATCATTAATTGGGAAAAAAGCACCTAATTTTTCTGCATCAGCAGTAGTTAATGGAAATAAAATAGTGGATAACTTTTCTCTGTCTCAATATGAAGGCAGTAAGTACATACTCTTTTTCTTCTACCCAATGGACTTTACATTTGTTTGTCCTACAGAGCTACATGCATTTCAGGAAAAGCTTGAAGAATTTGAAAAAAGAAACGTAGCAGTAGTTGGCTGTTCAGTCGATTCACAGTTCTCACATTTGGCATGGCTAAACACTCCTAAAAAAGAGGGTGGTATTCAGGGAGTAAAGTATCCTCTGGTTGCTGACTTTTCAAAATCTATAGCCGAAAGTTTCGGTGTTCTGGCAGGTGCTTATGCTCCAGATGAAAGTGGCAATTGGGTATGTGAAGGCGCACCTGTAGCTTATCGCGGATTGTTCCTTATTGATAAAAACAGAGTGGTAAGACACTGCGTGATCAATGACCTTCCTCTTGGAAGAAGTGTTGACGAAGCTTTAAGAATGGTAGATGCTCTACAGCATTTTGAAGAATGCGGTGAAGTTTGTCCTGCAAACTGGACAAAAGGAAAAGATGCAATGAAAGCAACAGGAAAAGGTGTTGCTGATTATTTAAGTAACCATTGATGTTAGAATAGAAGTTTGATTATATATGATAAATGATTGAGAGAAAGGAAGGCTTGTGATAGTCTTTCTTTCTCTCAATATGAATTACAGTTTATTTGCTGTTCACAAAAAAAAGAATGTCTATGAATCTAACTATGGTTATTTCCTCTCTACTATAATTGGAATAATAAAAAGTGGAATTGTTGTTCTTTTTAATATCGTTTTCGCATCATTTCCTGTAATGATATTCTCAAACCAGTTCCTGCTATGGGCTCCAATAACTATAATATCAGCATCAATTTCTTTTGCAGTATTCAAGATTGTTTCAGCAATTTCTCCTTCTTTTATTAACGTTTTAATAGAATCATCGCCAAGATGTTTTTTTGTTTCATTTAAGAAATTCTGCAATGACACTTTCAAGTTTTCAATATATCCAATCTTGAATTCATAAACAGCAGGGCTTTCAATATAGTAATCAGGCCGTTCGTACATTACATGCAATAATGTTATTTCAGCATTCATTGCTTTTGCCATTGTAAAGCCCGCTTCAACTATTACTTCCGCAGTCTTATCATAATCAATGGCTATCAATACTTTTTTTATTTTGCTTGTTTCCATCATGTTTGTTTTTTTAATTGTTACTTCTAATTTTAAACATCTCACTCTTTTACTTAAAACAAATCAGCGTTTAGAAAGATCTATAAAAGTTACATTATTAATATGTCAATCCGCTAAAAAAAGTTATTTCCAATCATTCGTTATACTTTATGGAATAAAAAGGCTGAAGAATTCTTCGGCATTAAATCAGAAGATATAATCGGGAAAACAGATATTGAGGCTTTTGGCGAAAGATACGGAACAATAATTCTGGAGAATGAAGATTCTATAGTAAAAAACGGAGGAATTCTTAGCTATGAAGAGAAGGTTTCTGTAAATAATGAGATACGTACAACAAGTGTTCTTAAAACATATTCAAAAACAAAGGATCGCTCATCATACCTTATTGCAACAAGATGGGATATCACTGAACTGAAGAGAATACAGAATCTGCTAAAACTAGAAAATCATAAGTTAGCTCTGGCATTAAATGCCGGCAATATTGTTCCATTGACATGGAATATAACCGAGAATTTAGTTTCTATTAATTATGATGAACTGAACATCGACTGTGAATTAAAAAATCAAAAGGTATACAGACCTTTTGATTATATGCTTTCTATAATTCATCCTTCAGACAAAGAAACAATGAATAGTGCATGTAATGATTTATATTGTGGGAATGAAGATAAAATGGATATAGATGTACGGACTAATTATCTTAATGAAAATTATGAATGGTACTCAGTAAAAGCTTGGGTTAATGAAAAGGATGAGGATGGGAAAGCACTTACTGTTACCGGAATTACAATCAATATATCTAAAAGAAAACAATTTGAAAGGAGCCTGATAGAAGCCAAAGAGAAAGCTGAAGAAGCTAATAGATTAAAATCTGCTTTCCTGGCAAGTATAAGCCATGAAATACGAACACCTTTGAATGCAATTGTTGGATTTTCAAGAATCCTGACAATAACAGAGCTTAGCAATGAACAAAAAAATGAGTTTGCAGACATTATCGAACACAATAACAGCCTACTTCTACGGATTATAAATGACCTCATATCTCTGGCCAAAATCGATGCGGGAACGTTGGAACTTGAATACTCAGAAGTTGACATAAATGTTTTTCTCAGCGAAATAGTCCAATCATCAAAATATATGGTTGAGCAGAAGCAGATTAAAATATTATTTATAAGTGAACTTCAGGAATGTATAATCAACGTAGAGAAGTCTTGGATTACGCAGATATTGAATAATTTAATATCAAATGCAATTAAATTTACTCAGCAAGGAGATATAACATTAAAATATCAATTAAAAGATAGTCAGATTTACTTCTATGTAAAGGATACAGGAGAAGGTATTCCAAAGGATAAACAGGACGTTATTTTTGACCGCTTCTCTAAGTTGGACTCATTTAAACAGGGAACTGGACTTGGATTAGCACTCTGTAGTTCAATTGTACATAAACTGGGTGGAGACATTGGAGTTGAATCTGAGGTAGGAAAGGGGTCTACTTTTTGGTTTACATTACCGTATACCTCGGTCTCTGACGCTTTTTCATCAGAAAATAATGAATTCGTGCATAAAAAAAGCTATTTTAATGCTGGAAGCCAGTAAGAAAAAGTTGACTACTTTATATTATTCCATCTACATAATGATTGTTCGCCCTAAAAATCTTATAGAAAAGTTTTTATCTAGTCTTTTTTTTGTAAATTTGCACTTTATTTTTCAGAAGACTAGTTAAAAGCATAAAATATGAGTAAGAGATTTACTGAATATTCTCAGTTTGACCTCTCGCAGGTGAACAAAGATGTACTAAAGAAATGGGATGAGAACGGTGTTTTCGCCAAAAGTATGACAGAACGTGAAGGCTGTCCTTCGTTTGTGTTTTTTGAAGGACCTCCCTCGGCTAATGGTATGCCGGGTATTCACCACGTAATGGCTCGTTCTATTAAGGATATTTTCTGTCGCTATAAAACAATGAAAGGTTTTCAGGTGATGCGTAAAGCCGGATGGGATACACACGGACTTCCTGTAGAACTTGGTGTTGAAAAGGCTTTAGGCATTACAAAAGAGGATATTGGAAAATCTATTTCTGTAGCAGAATATAATACTGCATGTCGTAAAGACGTGATGAAATATACTAAAGAATGGGAGGATCTGACTCATAAAATGGGATATTGGGTAGATATGAAAGATCCATATATCACTTATGACAATCGTTACATTGAAACTCTTTGGTGGCTATTAAAGCAACTATACAAAAAAGGATTATTATATAAAGGATATACCATTCAACCGTATTCTCCTGCTGCCGGAACTGGCTTGAGCTCTCACGAACTTAATCAACCGGGATGTTACCGCGATGTAAAAGATACTACGGTGGTCGCACAGTTTAAGATGAAGAATCCTAAACCGGAAATGGCTGCATGGGGTACTCCATATTTCATAGCATGGACAACTACTCCATGGACTTTGCCTTCAAATACTGCACTTTGTGTAGGACCAAATATTTCTTATGTGGCTGTTCAGTCATATAATTCATATACTGGCGAGCCTATTACTGTAGTTTTAGCTAAAGACTTGGTTAGTGCGCACTTTAATTCTAAAGCTGCCGAGCTGAATCTTGAAGATTACAAAGCAGGAGATAAGCTGATTCCATTTAAGGTTATTGCTGAATACAAAGGTGCTGATCTTGTTGGCATGGAGTACGAACAGCTTATGCCTTGGGTAAATCCGGGTGAAGGTGCTTTCCGTGTAATCCCTGGTGATTATGTTACTACAGAAGATGGTACAGGTATCGTTCACATTGCTCCAACATTTGGCGCCGACGATGCTCGCGTTGCGAAAGCAGCAGGTATTCCTCCATTGCAACTGATTAACAAGAAAGGTGAGCTTCGACCAATGGTGGATCTTACCGGTAAATTCTATACTTTAGATGAACTTGACGAAAATTTTGTAAAAGAGAAAGTTAACGTTGAACTATATAGCGAATATGCAGGCCGTTTTGTTAAGAATGACTACGACCCTAATCTTACAGAAAAAGATGAAACACTGGATGTAAGTCTCTGTATGATGATGAAGGCTGCCAATCTTGCATTCAAGATTGAAAAGCATGTTCACAACTATCCTCACTGCTGGCGTACAGACAAACCTGTACTTTATTATCCTCTTGACAGCTGGTTTATCAAGTCTACAGCATGCAAAGAACGCATGATGGAGCTTAACAAAACTATTAACTGGAAACCGGAATCAACAGGAACAGGACGTTTTGGCAAGTGGCTGGAAAATCTTAATGACTGGAATCTGAGCCGTTCTCGTTACTGGGGAACTCCGCTTCCAATCTGGCGTTCAGAAGATAACTCGGCAGAGATCTGCATTGAATCTGTAGAGCAATTATATAACGAGATAGAGAAATCTATCAAGGCTGGCTTTATGAAGGAAAATCCTTATAAGGGATTCGAAGCAGGCGTTTATACAAAGGAAAATTACGAAAAGATTGATTTGCACCGTCCGTACGTGGATGATATAATACTCGTATCAGAAGATGGCAAACCAATGAAACGTGAAAGCGACCTTATCGACGTTTGGTTCGATTCTGGTGCAATGCCTTACGCACAGATTCACTATCCGTTCGAAAATAAAGAACTACTTGATAACCGTGAAGTATATCCGGCAGATTTCATTGCAGAAGGTGTTGACCAGACTCGTGGATGGTTCTTTACTCTGCATGCAATTGCATCTATGATATTTGATAATGTAGCTTATAAAGCTGTAATATCAAACGGATTGGTGCTTGATAAGAATGGTAATAAGATGTCAAAACGTTTAGGTAATGCTGTAGATCCATTCTCAACAATAGAGAAATATGGTTCAGATCCTTTACGTTGGTACATGATTACAAACTCGTCTCCATGGGACAACCTGAAATTTGACGTAGAAGGAGTTGAAGAAGTACGCCGTAAGTTCTTCGGCACACTATACAACACTTATTCATTCTTCTCATTATATGCAAATGTAGATAACTTTGCTTATCAGGAAGTCGATATTCCGGTAAATGAACGTCCGGAAATTGACCGTTGGATATTGTCTGTACTTAACTCTCTGATCAAGGAAGTTGATACTTGCTACAATGAATACGAACCAACAAAGGCAGGACGTCTGATTTCTGACTTTGTAAACGATAACTTGTCTAACTGGTACGTTCGCCTTAACCGTAAACGTTTCTGGGGAGGTGAATATACTCAGGATAAACTTTCTGCATATCAAACTCTTTATACTTGTCTTGAAGCAGTAGCTAAATTAATGGCGCCAATCGCTCCATTCTACGCTGACAGATTATACACTGACTTGATCAATGCTACTGGTCGTGATAATGTTGTTTCTGTTCACCTTGCTAAGTTCCCCGAATTTAATCCAAATCTTATAGATAAAGATTTGGAAGCAAGAATGCAGATGGCTCAGGATGTAACTTCTATGGTTTTAGCTTTACGTCGTAAGGTAAGCATCAAAGTACGTCAGCCACTTCAATGTATCATGATTCCTGTTATAGACGAAAAGCAGAAAGCACACATTGAAGCTGTAAAGTCGCTTATCATGAGCGAAGTTAACGTGAAAGAGCTTAATTTTGTTGATGGAACAGCCGGTATTCTTGTGAAGAAAGTGAAATGCGACTTCAAGAAACTTGGACCAAAATTCGGTAAACAAATGAAAGCCGTTGCCGCTCTTGTTGCAGAAATGTCTCAGGATGCAATTGCCGAGCTGGAAAGAAATGGTAAATATACTTTGATGATTGACGGAAATGAAGCTATTCTTGATGCAACAGACGTAGAAATCTTCAGTGAAGACATCCCAGGATGGTTGGTTGCTAATGAAGGAAAACTAACTGTAGCACTTGAAGTTACTATAACCGAAGATCTACGTAAAGAGGGTATTGCCCGAGAATTAGTAAACCGTATTCAGAATATTCGTAAATCTAGCGGGTTTGAAATTACTGATAAAATAAAAATTACATTATCTAAAAATGAACAGACAGATGATGCGGTAAATGAATATAATTCTTATATTTGTAACCAAGTATTGTCTAATTCTCTCATTTTAGCTGATAATGTAACAGACGCGACAGAATTGAATTTTGACGATTTCTCTCTATTTGTAAATGTAGTAAAAGAATAAATAAAACTTTAAAGCAATATAACTATGGCAGAAAAGACGAGATACTCTGATGCGGAATTGGATGAATTCCGCGCTATAATCAAGGAAAAACTTGAAAAAGCTCAACTTGATTACGATCAGCTTAAATTAAGTATAATGAATCAGGATGGTAATGATATAATTGATACATCACCAACATACAAAGTTCTGGAAGAAGGAGCAAATACCTTGTCTAAAGAAGAAGTAGGCCGTTTGGCTTTAAGACAGCAAAAATTTATTCAAAGTCTTCAGGCTGCTTTGGTGCGTATTGAAAATAAAACATATGGTATCTGTCGTGAAACAGGAAAATTGATTCCTGCAGAACGATTACGCGCTGTGCCTCATGCAACATTGAGCATTGAAGCTAAAAATGACGGAAAAAAATAAATGAAAATAAAAATTACGAAAGGACAGATATCTGTTCTGATTATAATTTCTGTACTTGTAATTGACCAAATAATAAAGATCCTCGTAAAAACAGGAATGTATTTACATGAAAATATTCGTGTTTGCGGGGATTGGTTTTACATTTATTTTACTGAAAATAATGGAATGGCTTTCGGAATGGAAATATTCGGAAAGCTATTTCTTACATCATTCAGAATCATTGCTGTATCATTAATTGGTTATTATATAGTTAAGGTTGTTAAGAAGAATTATAAAACTGGCTATATAGTATGTCTTTCAATGATACTTGCCGGAGCATTAGGTAATATAATTGACAGCATATTTTATGGAGTAATTTTTAGCGCAAGTGTTCCTGAAAATTATATTAATGCTTCGTTGGCTACATTTATGCCTGACGGCGGAGGTTATTCTTCCTTGCTTTACGGTAAGGTAGTAGACATGTTTTATTTCCCAATAATTGATACAACATGGCCTAGCTGGATTCCGTTTGTTGGTGGCGAACATTTCATATTTTTCAGTCCTATATTCAATTTTGCCGATGCTTCAATTAGTTGCGGTATAGTAGCTCTTCTTCTCTTTTATAGTAAATATCTGAATGAAGGTCATTCTACTAAAAAAGAAGTAATTAATAATGATGAACCACAAACTAAATAATTTTTTTGTAGGGTTTGTTCTTCTTTCTTGCATTGGATTATCCTCTTGTAAAAAGAAAATGCCTGCTGATGTGCTTTCAAAAGGTGAAATGGAAGATGTTTTGGTAGATTATCATTTAGCCAAATCAATGGCTGCAAATTTGCCACCTGAAGAACATTATAAGCAAGCGCTGTATATGAATTATGTTTTTGAAAAATATGGCATAACAGAAGAAGCTTTTGACCATTCACTTGAATGGTATTCTCGAAACACAGAGGACTTTGTAAAAATTTACGATGAAGTTACTAAAAGACTGACTTCCCAAAAAGAGGATATCACTAATTTAATTGCTTCAAGCGGTGAAAGTGAACAACAACAGTCGCAGACCGGAGATACCGTAAACGTATGGCGCAAACAAAAACTTTATAAGTTAACTCAATCTAAAGCTACAAATAAGTTCTTCTTTACTATCTATCCAGATAGTAATTACAAAGAGAAAGATATTATTTTGTGGAGCATCAGGTGTTCATTTGTTTCGGCAAAACAACATCCTCAGGATGCTGTTATGTCATTGAATATTAAATATAGCACAGATTCAATTATTTCTGAAACAAGAAATATCAGATATTCTGGTATGTATGACATACGAATTCAAAATGATTCAGCTTGCAAAATAAAGGAGATTAAAGGATTTGTTTATTACGATCAGCTTAGCCATTTCTCTAAAGATGCTTTAATAGTAGATAAGATAGCATTAACAAGGTACCATGTAAAGAAGGATACCAAACAGATGACTAAGATGTCTCCTGTTAATAAAGTTGATTCATTGAAGAAGGATACAGCTAACAAGCATGAAGTAATACAGAATACGCAACCTGTGGTTATTGATACTGTTAACAAAACAGATTTCAGGACATCAGGACCTCGTCGTAAAAGCAAGAAAAATGCAAGTAACGATATGCGTAATATTAATAATCAACCTACTCAGCAACCGAGAATTAGATAATGAAACGAATAGCTTCTCATTATCTAATTCTTTCTCCTGATAACTTGTATAAGAAACAAGTAATAGAAATAGACCAACAACGCTTGGTCCGTTTCTTTACTTTGGAAGAAGAAATTGAATCCGTAATTTGGTTATCAGGAGTACTATTTTTATCAAAAAAAGAAATAAATCTCAGCGAGATTAGAAAGGAGCTTAAAAACTCAATAGGAGAGAAGCTGCTAGATTTCATATCTGAATATTCTACGAATACTAAGTTAGGAGACCCTGTTTTTGTATACTTAATTGGCTCTGTAGATTTATTTAATCTCGCAATTGTGAATGAAACTTATATCGAAAAGATATAATCTTCTTCTAAAAAAAAAGTGACAATACCTTTATATATTGCCACTTAATATTGTTTTATACTGAAATAAAGCTGATTATTTTTCTTTTCTCTTTCCTGAAAACTTTTTCTTGCCTTTGAAATTACTTTTTCTATTATGTGAACGTGGGTTGTATTCAGGAGCCTCACCTAAGTTTTCAGGAACAGGAATTTTATAAATTGTCTTTTCTAAGAAATCTTCAATTGATTTAAACGCTGTTTGTTCCTTCTCATTGACAAAAGTAATAGCAACTCCATCATTATTAGCACGGGCAGTACGACCAATACGATGTACATAATCTTCTGAATCGTTAGGCACATCATAGTTTATGACCAATCTTATATCGTCAATATCAATACCTCGGGATACAATATCAGTAGCTACTAAAATATTTATTCGACCATTTTTAAACTCACGCATAATAAATTCGCGTTGAGATTGGTCTAAGTCTGAATGCATTTCGCCTACATTCAGCTTTAATCTTTTCAACGATTTTGTAACTTCTTTAACTTTAAGCTTTGAGGATGCGAAAATAATAGCCTTTTCAGGCACTTCATCTATAAACAGACTTTGTATAATATCTAATTTCTGATTTTCATAGCATACATAAGCCGCCTGAATAATTTTCTCAGCTGGTTTTGAAACAGCAAGTTTAATTTCAACAGGATCTCTTAAGATATTGTTTGCCAATTTTTGAATATTAGCTGGCATAGTAGCAGAAAACATAATTGTTTGTCGCTCTTTTGGCATTAACTTTACCACTTGCATAATGTCATCGTAAAATCCCATATCGAGCATACGATCTGCTTCATCAAGAACAAAATAAGAAACACGTGATAAATCTACATAACCTAAACTTAAATGACTCAGAAGACGTCCGGGAGTTGCAATTACAACATCAGCACCTAATGTTAGTCCTTTTTTTTGCTGCTCAAACTGAATACCATCACTTCCTCCATATACAGCAACACTGGAAACCGGCATAAAATAAGAAAAGCCTTCCATTTGCTGATCTATTTGCTGAGCTAACTCTCGCGTTGGAGACATTATGATACAATTTATAGAATCATCAGGATGTTTCTCACGTGAAAGTTTATCTAATATAGGAAGTAAAAATGCAGCAGTTTTACCTGTGCCAGTCTGCGCAACAGCAATTAGGTCTTTACCTTCAAGAATAACGGGGATAGCGTTTTCTTGCACAGGTGTGCACTCATCAAAGTTCATGGCATCAAGCGCCTGAAGCACTGTGTCATTTAAATTAAGTTCCGAAAATTTCATTCATCAAATTATTAATATACAAAGATAGAAAAAAGAATGCACGATTTGTATTCTGCACTAAGAATTGTTAGTAACTACAATCATAAGCATTACAATTTTCCTTGTTCATCCAGATAGGAATCTTTAAAACCTAAGAAATACAAAACTCCATCCAGTCCAATCGTGTTAATTGACTGTTTAGCATTCTGTTTCACTTTTGGTTTTGCATGATAAGCAATTCCTAACCCGGCAATTCCAAGCATTGGAAGGTCATTTGCACCATCACCAACAGCTATAGTTTGTGCTATATCTACATTTTCTACCTGAGCTATCAATCTTAATAATTCTGCTTTTCGTTTACCATCAACAACATCTCCTAAATATTTTCCTGTAAGTTTTCCATCGATTATCTCTAATTCGTTAGCATAAACATAATCAATACCATATTTTTGTTTCAGGTAATTTCCAAAATAGGTAAATCCTCCTGAAAGGATTGCTATTTTATATCCGTAGCGTTTTAAAACAAACATGAGACGATCAACACCTTCGGTAATAGGTAAATTCTCAGCAATTTCTTTCATTACCGATTCATCAAGACCTTTCAGTAAAGCAACTCTTCTACGAAAACTTTCAGTAAAGTCAATTTCACCACGCATTGCACTTTCCGTAATAGCTTTAACTTCATCGCCAACACCAGCTCTCATCGCTAGTTCGTCAATAACTTCTGTTTCTATCAATGTAGAATCCATATCAAAGCATATTAAGCGGCGCATTCTACGATACATGTTATCTAACTGAAGCGAATAGTCCATATCAAGTTCACCTGATAACTTCAAGAGCTTAGCTTGCATCTCTTCGTGATTTTTTGGATTTCCACGAACAGACAACTCAATACATGATCGTATATTTGCCTTTTGCTCGTCAAGAGGAATACGGCCAGTCAATCTCTTTATTGCATCAATATTCATTCCTTGATCCGCTACAATCCTTGTAACTGCAGATATTTGAGTCGCCGAAAGCTTCCTCCCTAAAAGAGTCAATATATATCTGTTTTTTCCTTGCATACCTACCCAGTTCTCATACTCCTCAACTGAAATAGGATAGAAACGAATTGTTATGCCTAAAGAAGAGGCTTTAAATAAAAGCTCTTTCATAATAAAGCCGGAATGATGTTCCTCTGTTTTAAAAAGAATTCCTAAAGATAGTGTATTGTGGATATCGGCTTGACCAATATCTAGAATGGTTACGTCGTATTTAGCTAATATTTCTGTAACAGAAGCTGTAAGTCCAGGGCGGTCTTCGCCAGTAATACGTATTAATATCAATTCTGTTGCTGATTCATTCATATTTTACTCGTTAATTTGGCTGCAAAAGTAGTCAATTTTTGTATGTTTTATCATAAAAAATATGAAAAGTAGCCGCTTAATAGATACAATATTTGGATTTATAAATTATATATGCTTATATTTGCCTTAGGCTTCTAAAAAATAATGTTTTGATTTTCAGACAATTCGCTTCTGAAAGCACACAAAACCAGATAATGTTCCGGGTAGAAGCTGCTGTTTAGGGCAGTCCTGGATAGTATTAACTAAAACCTAATTACATGAAGTATGTAAAATGGCTTTTTGTTGTATTATTAATCACTTCCTTGACTTCTTTTGTTGGAAAAGACAAACCCACTGGCGGTTTGAACATTGGAGATGTAGCTCCCGATTTTAGTTTCAGAACTACTCTCAAAAATCATCAACTTAATTTGAAAGACCTGAAAGGTCAGTATGTGCTAATTAACTTTTGGGCTAGTTATGATGCGCAATCCAGAATGCAAAATGTTAGTTTAAACAATGCAATCAGGGATTCTTTCAAGAAAGTTAAATTTGTTTCCATCTCGTTTGATGAATATCAGTCGGTTTTTAAGGAAACAGTACGTAAAGATCAAATAGCATCACTTGTTTGTTTCGTTGATACAAAAGGTGAAACCTCTGAAATCTTTAAAGAATATAGCTTAGATAGAGGTTTTAGTAGCTATTTATTAGATGAAAATGGTGTAATTATAGCCAAAAACATCTCTGCATCTGAACTCTCTTCTTTTATAAATTAAGAGAGGACAATTACTTAAGGGAAAAGAATACAACAAAAACAAAGTTCCGCAACTATTGTCATATAACAATGTTGCGGAACTTTCATTTTTATCAAATTTTAAATCCTACTCCCCCTTTTATTTAGGAGCATTATGATAAAGAGCTATCGCTATAATAGTAAATACCATATTGGGAATCCATACTGCTATCATCGGCGGAACATTTCCATTAATTGCAAATGTAGAAGACACTGTTTGAAACATGATATAAGTAAAACTTAAACCGATACCGAGTCCTAAATGCAATCCCATTCCCCCTTTAATTTTGCGGGAAGAAAGAGCCAGCCCTATAGTTGTTAAAATGAACGAGGCAAATGACATTGCAATACGCCTCTCATACTCAATCTCAAACTCTTTTATATTTGCAAATCCACGTTGCTTTTGCTTAATAATGTATTCGCGTAAAGCCGGGCTGGTCATTGTTTCTTGCTGATTCTTCATAATAAGGAAATCAGATGGTTCCATTACTATCGTCGTATCTTTTTTGTCTCCACGATAAAGCTTCTCTTTTAGTCCATTTAACTCTCGCACCATATAATCATGAAGAGTCCATTTATACAAAGAGGTAGAATCGTATGAAATTGATTGCGCAGTAAGGTGTGAAACTAATTTCTTATCCTTGAATTTATCTAAGGAAAAATGATATCCTGTTTTATCGTAATCCTGATACCTTTCAATATAGGCTATAACACCTGTATCTACTTCCAATTGGACATTCCGAACAAAATCTTGCTTTTTCTTCTTAACGTATTTATCTTCAAAATTTAGCTTAGTAACATTACCTTTAGGAATTACGTAAGAACCTAAACCATAAGTAAAAATAGAAATAATAGCGGCAGAAATCATATATGGACGCATCAGTCGTTTAAAACTAATTCCCCCAGCAAACATTGCAATAATCTCTGAATTCTCAGCTAGTTTTGATGTGAAAAATATAACAGAAACAAAAACAAAAAGAGAACTGAATAAGTTAGCAAAATATGGAATGAAATTTATATAATATTGGAAAATGATAGCTTTTAGAGGTGCCTCATTTTCCATGAACTTATCCATCTTTTCATTGATGTCAAATACTACGGCTATAGAAATAATCAAAGCAATTGAGAACACATATGTTCCCAAAAATTTCTTGATTATATACCAATCCAGCCGTTTAAGAATTCTTCTGCTCATCCTTTTATTTGTTATAATCTTGTCGAAATCCGATTAACCATCATAGGCTTCCATGTAGAAAAATCACCCGCAATAATATGTTTACGAGCTTCACCAACCAACCATAAATAAAATGCCAGGTTATGAATCGATGCAATCTGCATAGCTAACAATTCTTGTGCATGAAATAAGTGACGTAGATATGCCCTTGAATATAGCGTATCTACATATGAAGCTCCATCGGCTTCAATAGGAGAGAAGTCTGTTTCCCATTTCTTATTACGCATATTCATAATACCGTTTTTAGTAAATAACATACCATTACGGCCATTACGGGTAGGCATAACGCAGTCGAACATATCAACACCTCTTTCTATTCCTTCCAGAATATTCACAGGAGTTCCTACACCCATGAGATATCGAGGTTTTTCTTTTGGCAAAATTTCATTTACCAATTCAATCATCTCGTACATTTTCTCTACTGGTTCTCCAACTGCCAGACCACCAATAGCATTTCCATCGCATTCTTTCGAAGCAATAAACTCTGCAGACTGTTTACGCAGATCAGGATAAACACATCCCTGAACGATAGGAAATAATGATTGATTATATCCGTATTTAGGTTCCGTCTCATTGAATCGCTTCAAACAACGATCTAACCACCGATGTGTCAAGCCAAGAGATTTTTTAGCATAGGCATAATCAGAATCTCCAGGAGGACACTCATCAAAAGCCATCATTATATCCGCCCCAATTATACGTTCTATATCCATAACCTTTTCGGGGGTAAATATATGCTTGCTGCCATCAATATGTGAACGGAATTCAGCACCTTCTTCTCTTAACTTTCTAATGCCAGATAACGAGAAAACCTGAAATCCGCCACTATCTGTAAGCATAGGACGATCAAAACTATTAAATTTGTGCAACCCACCTGCTTTTTCCAGAACATCCAATCCCGGACGCAAATACAGATGATAAGTATTACCAAGAATTATCTGCGCTTTAATATCCTGGATTAATTCTGTTTGATGCACAGCCTTTACAGAACCTATTGTTCCAACAGGCATAAAAATCGGAGTCTCAATCTGCCCGTGATCAGTAGTTATTAATCCGGCACGAGCATTTGATTTAGAATCCGTGTATTGTAGGTCAAATGTCATTTACTTTTTGGTTTCATGGAGAAATCAATCGCATCAGCAACTTTTTCATTAGTTAGTGCCAGTGCAAATACTTCTTTAATATCACTTACATAGTGGAACGTCAATCCTTTAAGATAAACTTCCTGAATTTCGTCTATGTTCTTTTTGTTCTCAGTACTTAAAATAATCTCTTTTATTCCGGCACGCTTAGCTGCTAAAATCTTTTCTTTTATACCACCAACAGGAAGTACCTTTCCACGTAGGGTAATCTCACCTGTCATAGCCAAATTGCTTTTTACTTTTCTCTGGGTTAAAGCAGAAGCTAATGAAGTTGCCATAGTGATACCAGCAGATGGACCATCTTTTGGAATTGCACCTTCCGGAACGTGGATGTGAATATTCCAGTTTTCGAATATTTCATCATCAATAGCCAAAATAGAAGAGTGGGCTTTAATATACTCTAAAGCTAACATAGCAGATTCTTTCATTACATCTCCCAAGTTTCCAGTTAAAGTAAGTTTTCCACCTTTACCTTTGCTTAAGCTTGTTTCAACAAAAAGAATTTCGCCACCAACTGCAGTCCAGGCTAGTCCGGTTACAACTCCTGCATATTCATTTCCCTGATATTTGTCCTTCGAATATTCTTCAGCTCCAAGCAAATCATATAAATCTTCAGATTTTATATCCTTTTTGTTGAAAAAGCCATCAGTTGCATATTGACGAGCTAACTTCCTCAGAATCTTACCAATCTTCTTTTCAAGTTCACGAACACCACTTTCACGAGTGTATGATTCTATAATTGTTTCTAATGTATCTTTCGGAATTTTGATATCATTCTTCGAAATGCCGGTAGCCTCCATTTCTTTAGGTACAAGATGTCGGCGAGCTATTTCTATTTTTTCTTCAGTGATATATCCACTTACCTCAATCAATTCCATACGATCCAATAATGGTTGAGGTATTGTATTAAGATTATTTGCTGTCGCAATAAACATAACCTTTGACAGGTCATAATCAACATCCAGATAATTATCGTGGAATGCTCCATTCTGCTCAGGATCAAGCACTTCAAGCAATGCAGATGATGGATCTCCCTGGCGGTCAGCTCCAACTTTATCTATTTCATCCAGAATGAAAACCGGATTAGATGAACCTGCTTTAATTAAGCCTTTGATTATACGTCCGGGCATTGCACCAATATATGTCTTTCTGTGACCTCTGATTTCAGCTTCATCATGAATTCCACCTAAAGACATTCTGATATACTTTCTTTTCAATGCAGCAGCAATTGATTTACCCAAAGAGGTTTTACCTACTCCCGGAGGGCCATAAAGACATATAATAGGAGATTTTAAATCACCTTTTAATTTTAATACAGCCAAATGTTCAAGAATTCTTTCTTTTACCTTTTCAAGTCCGTAATGGTCTTTATTCAGCGTTTTTTCAGCATTCTTTAAATTGAAATTATCTGTAGAATAGACATTCCAAGGCAAACTTAGCATTGTTTGCAAGTAGTTTAGCTGAACACTATAATCTGGTGATTGCGAATGAGTACGTTCCAGTTTAGCCAATTCTTTATTGAAAATTTCATTGACTTCTTTGCTCCACTGCATTTTAGTTGCTTTCAGGCGCAACTCTTCAACCTCCTGATCTTGTCCGCCACCAAGTTCATCTTGAATTGTTTTTATCTGTTGCTGTAGAAAATATTCTCTTTGTTGCTGATCAATATCTTCTCTGGCGCGCATTTGAATAGATGCCTTTATTTCAGCTAGCTGTACTTCTCTATTTAGAATTTCCAAAAGATGATAAGCTCTTTCCTGCAAAGAATTAATCTGCAGTAATTCAACCTTTTCATCTTTCTTTAAAGGCATATTTGTGCATATAAAGTTAATCAGGAACATTTTGTTACTGATATTTTTTATTGCAAAAGCTGAATCCTGATGTAAGGTTCCTGAAACTTTTATGTATCTAATAGTCAAATCTTTGCAAGCATCAACCAGGGCATCAAATTCTTTATTTTCTTTTGCTGGTAATGCTTCTTCCAGTAACTTAACTTTGCCTAACAAATAAGGGAATGTTTCTGATAGACTTTCTAGCTCAAAACGTTTCATTCCCTGAAGAATTACAGTTGTGGACTGATCGGGCATTTCAAGAACACGAACTATTTTTGCAATAGTTCCGATTGTATGCAAATCTTCAAAATCAGGGTTTTCAGTTTCAGCTGCTTTCTGACAAACAACTGCTATATATGCATTATTTTTATATGCATCATTTACAAGTTTCAGTGATGATTTTCTTCCTACAGATATTGGTAATACAACGCCTGGGAATAAAACCATATTCCGCAGAGGTAAGACAGGAAGGCTGTCATCCACTTTAATATCAAACATCTGTTCCTCATTACCTTCAAAATCTGCTATAAATGAGAAACCATTATCATTTGAGTCTTCCATTTCACTTAAATATCCTTTT